>Ga0208566_1000010_pt1 | contig 284441 bp, 272 predicted proteins | sample PL_2010_150m_FD_184159 | JGI IMG/M metagenome (GOLD analysis project Ga0208566, IMG submission 184159) | Freshwater microbial communities from Powell Lake, British Columbia, Canada to study Microbial Dark Matter (Phase II) - PL_2010_150m... | ecosystem: Environmental > Aquatic > Freshwater >...
CCGCCGAATTTCTTCGACAAAATCGTGGTGATCGCTGCCGTCAGGGTGGTCTTACCATGGTCCACGTGACCAATCGTTCCCACATTGACGTGCGGTTTAGTACGCGCAAATTTTTCCTTGGCCATTTTTATACCCCTAGCAAATTAAAAACGCCGAATCCGGCGACCACAGCACGGCAAACGACACCGCTGACTTCAACACACCAAAATCTGGTGCCCATGGACAGAATCGAACTGTCGACCTCTCCCTTACCAAGGGAGTGCTCTACCTCTGAGCCACATGGGCAAAACTTTTACATCCATACATCTACAACAAAACCACGCCAAACTAAGCTGCACGCCCCATCAAACCCACTGGAGCGGGTAGCGGGGATCGAACCCGCGTCATCAGTTTGGAAAACTGAGGTTCTGCCATTGAACTACACCCGCATTCAGCCTCGCCCATGATAGGCAAGGCCAATAAAACCCTGGTGGTGGGAGAAGGATTCGAACCTTCGAAGGTAGAACCGTCAGATTTACAGTCTGATCCCTTTGACCGCTCGGGAACCCCACCGGAAAGCGCGTAATTATCCCGGATCAACCATTCGTTGTCAATCACGAACTGCGCATTTAGACATTAAAAAGGAAATTCATCACATCGCCGTCCTTGACCACATATTCCTTACCCTCCGCGCGCATCTTGCCGGCCTCTTTTGCGCCCACCTCGCCCTTACAGGCGACAAAGTCATCAAAAGCAATGGTTTGGGCGCGGATGAAGCCTTTTTCAAAGTCGGTATGGATGACGCCCGCCGCCTGCGGCGCAGTATCCCCTTGGTGTATGGTCCACGCGCGCACCTCTTTCACCCCTGCGGTGAAGTAGGTTTGCAGGCCTAAAAGGTCATAACCGGCCCGAATCAGCCGATCCAGACCCGGCTCCGCCTGCCCCATCTCGGCCAAAAACTCTTGCCGATCCGCCTCATCCAAGACCGCGATCTCGGCCTCGATGGCCGCGCACAAGGCGACGACCGGCGCACCTTCCGCCGCCGCATGGGCGCGCAAGACATCGAGATGCGGATTGTTCTCAAAACCATCCTCGGCCACATTGGCGACATACATCGCCGGCTTGATGGTCATCAGACACAGCGGGGCGAGCAAGGCGCGCTCCTCGGCATCCAAGCCCAGACTACGCACCGGTTGCGCGACATTGAGATGTGGCAAGACCTTTTCGTAGACGGCGACCAGTTTTTGCGCGTCTTTATCCCCCGAACGGGCCTTCTTTTGCTCCCGCGCCAACGCCTTTTCCACCGCCGATAGGTCGGCCAAGGCCAATTCGGTACCGATGACCTCAAGGTCGTCCAGCGGGTTCACGCGTCCGGCCACATGGATCACATTATCGTCTTCAAAACAACGCACCACATTGACGATGGCGTCGGTCTCGCGGATGTTGGCCAAGAACTGATTGCCGAGGCCTTCGCCCTTGGACGCGCCCGCGACCAGCCCGGCGATATCGACGAACTCGACAAAGGCCGGCACCATGCGTTGCGGCTTCACGATCGCGGCCAAGGCCGTCATCCGCGCGTCCGGCACCTCGACCACGCCGACATTGGGTTCGATCGTGCAAAAAGGGTAGTTTTCCGCCGCAATCCCCGCCCGGGTTAGCGCATTAAACAGGGTGGACTTGCCCACATTAGGCAGTCCAACGATGCCGCATTTCAGACTCATTTCAGTTCCTCTTTCATTACGGTACGCACATTCGCACCCATCGTCGCGGCCGCCCACTCGCCCGCCGCCATCTTGGGCCACAACCCTAGGGCACGGTCCAAGGCCGCATCCATCGCCTCGCGCTCCTCGCGCCGAGGCGGTTTTAAGACATAGTTCGCGACCTCGTTCTTGTCACCCGGGTGGCCAATACCGACACGCAGCCGCCAATAATCTTGCGTACCTAAGTGCGCCGTGATGTCTTTCAGGCCATTATGGCCGCCCAGACCACCGCCAAACTTGAGCCGCAACTGCCCCGGCGGGATGTCCAGCTCGTCATGCACGACCAGCATCTCAGCCGGGGTTATTCGATAGAAACGCATCAAGGCGCTGACCGACTGGCCAGAACGGTTCATAAAGGTTTGCGGCTGCAACAACCAGATACCCGCCGCGCGCGCTTGTCCGGCCAGACCGTGAAAACGCGCCTCCCTGCTCAGCGAAACGCCCAGCGACTCCGCCAGTCGCGCACAAAACCAAAACCCGGCGTTGTGCCGGGTTTGGGCGTAGTCAGCCCCCGGATTACCGAGGCCGACTACCAGCTTGGGTGCCGTCTGCACGGGGCTCACCCACAGTGGCGATTAGGCCGCCGGGGCCTCGTCCGTCGCGCCACCCTTAGGCGAGATGATGGTGCACACCGTGGCATCTGCGCCACCATGCAACACAGCAAACTCCACGCCGGCCGGTGCCGTCATCTGCGACAGATGGATGGCCTCGCCCGCGTTCATGTTGCCCATATCCACGCTAATGAACTCCGGCAGGTTAGCCGGCAGACAGATCACCTCGATCTCGGTCATCACATGGCTGGCGATACCGTGTTGCAGCTTGACGCCCGGCGCGGTGTCCGCGTTGAGGAAATGCACCGGCACCTTGAGGTGGATCTTGTGGGTCGGATCGACGCGCTGGAAGTCCACATGCAAGACCTGTGTACGCACCGGGTGAACCTGCACATCGCGCAACAACACCGGCTCGGCCTTACCGTCGATGGACAGTGTCAGCACGGACGAATGGAAGGTCTCGTGGCGCAAGTTGAGCAGCAGCGCTTTATGATCGAGCTCGATGGAAACGGCGGCTTGGCCCTCACCGTAAACGATAGCGGGGACCAGGCCCGTACCCCGCAGGCGGCGGCTCGCACTCGTGCCTTGCAGGTTACGGGTCTTAGCAATAATGTCAAATTTCATGTTCTACTCCAAAACAGCATAAAAAAACCCTCCGCGACCAGAGGGTACACATCGTCAACCCGCTATTCTGCGAACAGCGAGCTGACCGAATCCTCTTTGTTGATGCGCCGTATCGTCTCCGCCACCAAATCAGCCGCAGACAACACCCGAATCTTAGCGCACTGACACGCATCGTCACGCAACGGGATGGTATCGGTCACCACCAACTCATCCAGCGCCGACGCGGCGATGCGCCCCACCGCACTGCCGGACAAGACCCCGTGCGTACAATAGGCCACAACGCGCTTAGCGCCATGCTCTTTTAACGCGCCCGCCGCCTCGCACAAGGTGTTCGCGGTATCCACCAAGTCATCCATAATCACACAGGTGCGATCTTTGACATCGCCGATGATGTGCATCACCTTGGCCACATTCGGCTTGGGACGGCGCTTGTCGATGATGGCGAGGTCGGCATTGTTGATCAACTTTGCCGTTGCCCGTGCCCGCACCACGCCGCCGACATCGGGCGACACCACGATCAAGTTTTCGTAGTTCTGCGCCCGGATATCGGCCAACAGGATGGGCGTCGAATAGACATTGTCCACCGGCACATCAAAGAAACCTTGAATCTGATCGGAGTGCAGGTCCATGGTGAGGACACGGTTCACGCCCACGCCGGTCAACATGTCCGCCACCACACGCGCCGCGATCGGCACCCGCGCACTGCGCACCCGACGGTCTTGCCGCGCATAGCCAAAATACGGCATCGCAGCGGTGATACGACCGGCTGAGGCGCGCCGCAAGGCATCGGCCAACAGCATGATCTCCATCAGGTTGTCATTGGTCGGCGCACCGGTCGATTGCAGGATAAAGACATCCTTGCCGCGCACATTGTCGTGCACCTCGACCATGACCTCACCGTCCGAAAAACGGCCCACGGTTGCGTGACCCAAAGGGATACCCAAATGACGCGTCACTTGCTCCGCCAAGAGCGGATTCCCATTTCCCGTAAACACCATCAGGCTATCAAAGGCCACTGCGTACTCCATGCGAAGGAGAAAAAGGCGTGTAGCGACAAACCGCACACCTATCTAAAAAATCCTGGCTGGGGAGGTAGGGATCGAACCTACGAATGCCGGAATCAAAATCCGGTGCCTTACCACTTGGCGACTCCCCAAGAAATCCATCAAATCAATCTACTGCGTTCAATCTAGCAGCAACCCAAACAACGGATGCCGATCCAGACCGCTTGCTACAAAACCCTGCATCCCCGGTGGCCGCAACGCGTACACCCGTTCTGCATCCTCACGCCGATCAAAGGCGGCAAAGCAACACGCCCCCGACCCGGTCATCCGGGCAACGGCATACTGACCCAACCAGTGCAACGCCGCCGCGACCTCAGGATACAGACGCACCACCAAGGGCTCGAGGTCGTTATGCGTATCGGTCAATACACCACCCACAAGGCCGGCTATTGTGAGGCTAGGCGTGTCGCGTGTCAATTCCCGATGTGCAAAAATAGCCGCGGTGGACACCGCCACGGCAGGGGACAACACCACATACGCCGCCGGCGGCAACACCATGGGCTGCAACACCTCGCCCACGCCCTCGGCAAACGCGCTCTGCCCGTACACAAACACCGGCACATCCGCGCCCAGTTGCAGGCCCAAGCCCTGCAAGGTCGCACGCGACAGACCCAAGCCCCAGAGATGATTTAACACCATCAACACCGTCGCGGCATCTGAACTGCCACCGCCCAGACCGCCGCCCATCGGCAGGCGTTTGATCAGACGAATATCCGCGCCCTGCGTGCAGCCGGTATGGGCCTGCAACAGGCGCGCGGCGCGCCAACACAGGTCCTGTTCGACCGGCACGCCAGGCAAGGGGGCCAGCAATTCGATGCGGCCATCGGGGCGCGGACGTATCTCCAGCGCATCGCCATAATCGACAAAGCGAAACACCGTCTGTAGCAAGTGATAACCATCCGGTCGGCGGCCCGTTACATGCAGGAAGAGGTTGAGCTTGGCGGGGGCCGGAAAGCGATCCGGCGCAGCGTTCATGGGATCTGCCATTGATCGACGACCAGACGCAACTCAAAGTCATCGCCACGGCGCACCGTTAGTTTATGCGGAAGTGAGCGCTCGCCAACGCTTTGATAGCGGCGTAGGTCGATGCGCCAATCAGCGTATTCCAGATACGCAAGCCGCCCCTCGTCATCGCGTGTAGCACGGTGGGGCACGCCCACGCGGACCGCGCCCGCCAACCACCAGGACAGCTCATCCAAGGGTAACTTGACCCCGACGAGTTCATCGAGTCCGGCCAAGCCCGCCATACTCACGCGGCGCTGTCCTTTGTGATCCGTCACCTCGACGCGCTCACCCTCACGCAACACCTCCGCCACGGCGCCGCCCATTGGGGTCGTCAACACCAGGTGATCATGCGACCCTTGCCGTGTCCAGCGCAGCCCACCGGAGATATTTTCGTCCCCCGTGCGCAAGGCGATACGCCCCTCCAAGGTAAAGGCCGTGAGCGGCTGTATCGCGGGCACGAGCACGGGCACCCTGAGCGGCGCAGGCGGCGGCGTGGCGCATCCGGCGAGGGCGATCAGCCCCACGAGTACGACACGATGCAAGGCCGTCCCCACTATTTGCGCCCCACGGCCTTACGCAAAGGCGCGTTATCCGGGTGCGTCTTGAGCGCGTCTTGCCAAACGCTGCGCGCCTCCGCCTCTAGGCCCTTGGCCCACAAGGCATCACCGAGATGCGTCGCCACCTCCGGATCGCTCATCTGGGCATAGGCCTCACGCAACAGGCGGATCGCCTCATCCAGATGCCCCGCCTTAAAGTGCGCCCAGCCCAAACTATCCAAGATAAAGGCATCACCCGGCGACAAGGACAACGCCTTTTCAAGCAAGGTAATCGCCTCGATGGGTCGGTTTAGACGATCCGCCAAGGTGTACCCCAAGGCGTTGTAGGCGTGCGCATGCCTAGGTTTCAGCGCGATCAAACGGCGCAGCCCTTGCTCCGCCAGATCAAAACGCCCCACACCCTCCGCCGTCAAGGCGTGGTCATAGAGCAAATCCGCGTGGTCTGGATAACGCCCCAAGGCCGTGTCCAAGACCGCCAAGGCCGCCGTCGCATCGCGCCCCTCGCGCAACATCTGCGCCTCAGCGCGGATCAACTCGATACGATCAGCCTCATCGTCCGCCTCCACGCTCGCCAACAGACGCCGTCCCTCCTCGATACGCCCCAAACGCCCCAAGACCACCACCGCCTTCAACACACCTTCCGCACCGCCTTCATGGCCTATCGCCTGCGCGTACCAGCGCAAGGCCTCCTCATCCTGATGCCGCCGCTCGGCCAGCTCGCCCAAACGCAACACGATAGCGGCCCGATTTGGGGCACGATGCCGCTCACCCAAGGCCAAGGCCCGCGTCAAACGCTGCTCGGCCAAGTCCAAGGCCCCGGTACGCAAGGCCCAGATCCCCGCGTCCAAGAAATAGGTCGTGCTCATGGGCGCGTCTTCCGGCGCATCCTGCAATAAACTCGCATACGCAGCGCCGGCTTCGACCAAACGATGCGCCCGCGCCAAGCCGCCGGCATAGGCAAACCGCGCCTCATACGCCTCGGGATAACGCTGCACAAAGCGCGCCAAACCCTCTAGGGCAGCGGGGCTATTGCCCATCCCCTCCGCCAACACCTGCGCCCTCAACAAGGCCGCCCGCTCCCAGTCGGGCCGCAACTTCAAGGCCGACTCCACCGCCAGCAAGGCACGCGCGGCTTGCCCCACCTGCAACGCCAAGCGCGCCACCGCAAACGAGGCCTCGGCGACATCTGCGTGTTTCCCCGCCACGCGGGTTAACGCCTCTAGGCCCGCCTCAGGCTTAGGGGCTCGCGCATACAGACCGGGTAAAAAGGTCCAGACGGCAGCGGCCCCCTTCGCGCCTCCCTTCGTGTTTTCCTTCGTGTTCACCGCCCCTGCCCGCTGCAACCACACCGCAGTCTCCTGCACCGCCGCGTCCAACTCCCCGGCTTTCACCAACAACAAGACCAAGGCATGACGCGGCGGTGAAGCGTCTGGCTCCAACTCCAACCACAGCCGCGTTGCCTGCATGGCGCGGCCATTATCCTGCGCATGCGCCGCCAACTCCGCCGCCCGCTTGACCACCCGTGCATCGCGTGTGCGCTGCGCCAGATCGAGATAGACCTCCGCCGACAAGCGTTTATCACCGCGCTGACTGGCAATCTCACCCAACAAAAAGCCATACAATACCGGCGCGGTCAAACCACCCGTTACAAGCGGTTTCTCGGGGATAAGCGCAGGTTCAGGCGTCTGCGCACACGCCGTCAACGACAACAGCCCGCACGGCAGCACGAGGGCCTTTAGCAGTAAATTCATGAGATCACCTTCATTTTCAACCCTAGCGCAGGCATGATGCACACCCACCCAGAAACACGATAAACACGAGAGACGAAGTATGCCGGAATTACCCGAAGTTGAAACCGTTCGTCGTAGCTTATTACCCGTCACCCTCGGACGCTGCTTTGGCCCCATCGTCGTGCGCGAGGCCCGCCTGCGCTGGCCCGTCACCCCCGATCTCGCCAGCCAACTGGCGGGGCAACGCATCCACGCCCTCGACCGCCGGGGGAAATACCTCATCTTTCGCCTCGACCACGGCGGCCTCATCGTGCATCTAGGGATGTCCGGGCGACTACAACGCATCGCCGTCGACACCGCCGTTATCAAGCACGATCACCTCGACCTCGGTCTCGATGACGGTTATTGCCTGCGCTACAACGACCCACGCCGTTTCGGTGCCGTCCTCTTTAGCGACCACCCCGAGTCGCATCCACTCATCAAAGGGTTAGGACTAGAACCCCTCGAAGACGGCTTCAACGGCGACGCCCTCTACCGCCTCACCCGTGGCCGCCGAGTCACCATCAAGGCCTTCATCATGGACGCGCACCGCATCGTCGGGGTCGGCAACATCTACGCCAACGAGGCCCTGTTTCGCGCCGCCATCCGCCCCAGCACGCACGCGGGGAGACTCGGCAAGGCACGCTGCCATACCCTCGCCCGCGCCATCACAGAGATCCTCGTTGAGGCCATCCAAGCCGGCGGCAGCACCCTACGCGACTTTGTCGACGGCTTCGGCCATGCCGGCTGGTTTCAACAAAACTACTTCGTCTATGGCCGAGCCGGACTAGCCTGCCGCATCTGCGCGACCCCCATCAAGGTCAACCGCGACAGCGGCCGCGCAACCTATGGGTGCCCCACCTGCCAACGCTAACTTAGCGCGCCATCGCCCGTTGTAACGCCTGCTGTAACGCCGCCCCCATCCCCGCCGGGCTTTGCGCAACCACGACGCCGGCCTTTTCTAGCGCGGCAATCTTGTCCGCCGCACGGCCCGAGCCGCCCGCGATGATCGCGCCGGCGTGGCCCATGCGTTTACCCGCCGGCGCGGTGAGACCGGCGACATAGGCGGCAACGGGTTTAGTCATCTGCGCGGCGATAAACTCAGCGGCGGCTTCTTCTGCCGCACCGCCGATCTCGCCCACCATGATGATGGCATCGGTCGCGTCATCGGCCTCAAACATCGCCAAGCAGTCGATGAAATCCATGCCCTTGATCGGATCACCGCCGATGCCGACGCAGGTCGATTGACCCAAGCCCAGTTGCGTGGTCTGCCACACCGCCTCGTAGGTCAGCGTGCCGGAACGGGAGACGATGCCGATGCGCCCGGGTTTATGGATGAAGCCCGGCATGATGCCGATCTTGCACTCGCCCGGCGTAATCAAACCCGGACAATTGGGGCCGATGAGGTAGCAATCGTTGGCGCGTATCGCCGCCTTCACATTGACCATGTCGCGCACCGGAATGCCTTCGGTGATGCAGGCGATGACGCGGATGCCTGCATCAGCCGCCTCTAAGATGCCATCGGCGGCAAAGGCGGCGGGGACATAGATCATCGTCGCGTCGGCGCCGGTTGCACGCACCGCGTCCTTGACGGTATTGAACACGGGCAGGTTGAGGTGCTGCTGGCCACCCTTGCCGGGGGTCACGCCGCCGACCATCTGCGTGCCGTAGGCGATGGATTGTTCCGAATGGAAGCTGCCTTGTTTGCCGGTAAAACCTTGGCAGAGCACACGGGTGTCTTTGTCGATTAGGATACTCATTTTGCAGACTCCAGCGCCGCGTTTACCGCAATCTGCGCGGCCTCATTTAGATCATTTGCGGCGATAATCGCCAAGCCCGACGCGGCCAAGCGCGCCCGCCCGGCCTCTGCATTGGTGCCCTCCAAGCGCACAATGACGGGGATCGTCACGCCCACCTCTTGCACCGCTTGGATGATGCCGTCCGCGATCAGGTCACAGCGCACGATGCCGCCGAAGATGTTGATCAACACCGCCTGCACATTCGCATCGGCCAAGATGATGCGAAAGGCCTCGGCCACCGACTGCGCCGTCGCACCGCCCCCGACATCGAGAAAATTAGCCGGCCGGCCACCCGACAACTGGATCAGATCCATAGTCGCCATCGCCAGCCCCGCGCCGTTCACCATGCAGCCGATGTTGCCGTTCAAGGCGATGTAATTGACCTGATGCGCGTGCGCCTCGGCCTCCTTCGCGTCGAGCTGCGTCAGGTCGTTCAACTCGGCCAATGCCTTCTGCCGATAGAGCGCGTTATCGTCCACCGCCATCTTGCAGTCGAGCGGCACGAGGCGACCCTCCGTCGTCACCACCAGCGGATTGATCTCCAGCAAGGCGAGGTCTTTTTCGACAAACAGGCGATAGCAAGTCTTTAACAAGCGCACGCAGGCAGCGACCTGTTCACCCGCAAGGCCCAGGCCAAAGGCGATGTTGCGCGCCTGATAATCCATGAGCCCCGTCACCGGGTTGACCGACTCACGCAAGATCTGCTCGGGCGTGGCCTGCGCGACCGCTTCGATATCCATGCCACCCGAGGCCGAGGCGACGAGACCGATGCGCTCGGCGGCACGATCGACGGTGATGGACAGATACAACTCACGCGCAATCGGTAGCGTCTCCTCAATCAACACCTGCGTCACCGGCTGGCCCTCTGGCGCATTTTGATAGGTCACCAAACGACGACCCAACAGCGACTGCGCGGCGGCGGCGAGTTCGTCCACTGAACGGCAGAGCTTGACCCCGCCCGCCTTGCCGCGCCCACCGGCGTGCACCTGCGCCTTGATCACCCAGGCATCACCGCCCAATTCAACGGCGGCGGCGGCACACGCAGCGGCCTCGGTCACCACCACGCCACGCGGTGTCGTAATGTCAAAGGCGCGCAACACGGCCTTGGCTTGATATTCATGCAGATTCATGCTGTCCTTTAAAACAGGCGGCTTTTGTAAGACCGCTATTTTGCGCCATCGTACCCACACTCGCCAAGTGTCAAGTGATAGGCTAGCATGCACGCTTTGTTTTTAGATCGCCTCCATGCCCGAGATCCTCGTCCTCTACTATTCCCGCCACGGCGCGGTTCAGCAACTCGCGCGCCAGATCGCGCGCGGGGTCGAGTCCGTCGCCGGCTGTCGCGTCCGTCTGCGCACGGTGCCACGCGTCGCTACCGAGGTCGATGCGCCCGGCAAACCCGTCCCCGACGAAGGCGCGCCCTATGCCACTTTGCAAGACTTGGAAGAATGCGCCGGTCTGGCCTTGGGTTCGCCGACGCATTTTGGCAACATGGCCGCCGCCCTCAAGCATTTTCTGGACGGCACCAGTGGCCTGTGGATGCAAGGCGCGCTGATCGGCAAGCCGGCGGCCGTATTCACCGCCAGCGCCAGCCTGCACGGTGGCCAAGAAACCACCTTGTTGTCGATGATGTTGCCGCTCTTGCATCACGGCATGATGATCGTTGGCCTGCCCTATTCCAGCCCAGAGCTAGTAAGCACTCGCTCTGGTGGAACGCCTTATGGCGCAACGCATTTTTCTGGCGCAACGGGCGAAGAGCCGCTAACCGAGGATGAGCGCAAGCTGGCCTTTGCCTTGGGTCGCCGCCTAGCCGAAACGGCGCTGAAACTCGCATGAGTGAATTCGCGATCGAGGCGCGCCACTTTGCCCATGCCTGCCGCCACGGCGTGTTATCCACCCTGTCACAACGCGTAGAGGGCTACCCCTTTGGCTCGGTCACACCCTTTATGCTGGACGACGACGGGTGCCCCATCATCCTCATCTCAGAGATCGCCGAACACACGAAAAACCTCAAAGCCGATGCGCGTTGCTCGCTGATCATGCAACCCTTCGCCGACGACATGCAAGGCACCGGCCGCGTCACCGTCATCGGTCAGGCCACGCCCTTGCCCGATAAAGATCGCCTCGGCCCGCGCTATTTGCAGTTATTTCCACAGGCGGCCGATTATTTCGCCCTGCACGATTTTGGTTTTTGGCGTATCCAACCGACGCGCATCCGCTGGATCGGCGGCTTTGGCCGTATCCATTGGATAGAGGCCGAGGCGTGGTTAAATGCCACCCCTCCCTCCGCCGACCTTGCACCATGACCCTCCGCGTTCAGACCCTACAAACGCTCAGCGCCGCATTGCTCATCGCGCTCATCTTCCTCTGCGTCGCGTGGGAACTGTGGCTGGCACCCTTACGCCCCGAGGGATCCTGGCTAGTATTAAAAGCCCTGCCCTTGCTTGCCCCGCTGTTCGGCATCCTGCACGGCCGCCGTTACAGCTACAAAGTGATGTCATTATTGATCTGGCTCTATGTCATGGAAGGCAGCATGCGCCTCTATGTCGAAACCGGCCTCGCACAACATCTAGCCAGCGCCGAACTTATCCTTGCCCTAGGGCTATTCACCAGTACCGCCCTTTACCTGCGCCATAGCCGCCCGCGCGGTTGACCCACATCAACCGCAATCGCAAAAACAACCCTACGCGCATTGACGACATTAATCTCCTCTAATATACTGCGCCACCTTTTTTGAGTCTGGAGCTATCCATGAAATCTCGCTTTTTGCATTTCCAGTATCTACCGATGTCGATGCGCGTCCTGTTTGCCAGCGTCCTGCTGGTCTTCGGCACCGGCTACCTGATGGCCATGATCCAAGTCTGGGAATCGCACGCCGGCAAAGATGGCAAAGAGATGTTGACCGCCGAAGACTTGGTCATTTCTTATAGCGGCAACCCCAACGGCACCAAACTCGAAACCGCCCTGCGCGGCCCCATGGCTGATATGTTGCCAGCCGAAAAACGCGAGGTCATCTTTACTTGGCTGCATAAAAAGGCCCCGCAAGAAGAGTTCGACGCCAAGATCAACCCCATCCTGCAAGATCATTGTGTCGCCTGCCACAACCCCGAGGCCAACCCGCACCTGCCCGATCTGCGCACCTATGAAGATGTCGCCAAGGTCACCGCACGGGATGAGGGCATGAATGTGTCCACACTGGTGCGCGTCTCGCACATCCACCTGTTCTCGATCGCCTTCATCTTCTTCATCATCGGCTACATCTACACCCACGCCTATGTGCGCCCCGCGTGGTTTAAGTGTGTCGTGATCGCCACGCCCTTCTTGTCCTTGATCGTCGATGTGGCGGCATGGTATCTCACCAAGATCTGGACCGGCTTTGCCTGGGCGGTCATCATCGGTGGCGCGCTCTACGGTATAGCCTTCACCATCATGTGGGTCACCTCGATGCGCCAGATGTGGTTCTACAAACTACCGCAAGACCTGATCGATAACGAAGGCGAATTGCCCCGCGCCGACATCAATAATTAACCTAGCGATGCACGCCTATGCGGGCGGCACGCGCAAACAAAAAAGGCGGCCGCGAGGTCGCCTTTTTTGTAGCTATTGCGTAGGGAAAAGCGCCGCGTCTAGACCGCGTGCGGTGTCTGTGGGTGGTGCCGCATCTCGCCACCCAACAACTTATTGAGGGCGTTGAGGTAGGCCTTGACGGAGGCGATGACGATATCGGTGTCCGCGCCTTGGCCGTTGACGATGCGACCGGCCTTATTGAGGCGCACCGTCACCTCGCCCTGCGCATCCGTACCGCTGGTGATGTTGTTGACCGAATAGAGCAGCAGGTCCGTCTGCGACTGCACCATGGCCTCAATGGCGCAAAACGCGGCATCGACCGGGCCACTGCCATCGGCCTCGGCGCGTGCCTCCACGCCATTGTCGGTCAACACCAACACGGCATGCGGCGTCTCGCCGGTCTCGGAGCAGACGCGCAGCGACACCAAATGGAAACGCTCGGCGTGATCGGCCGCCGCCTCGTCGGAGACCAAGGCCTGTAGATCTTCGTCGAAGATCTCGTGTTTCTTGTCGGCCAAGTCTTTGAAGCGCGCAAAGGCGGCGTTGAGCGCCTCTTCAGCCTCCAGCACCACGCCGAGTTCTTTTAAACGGCTCTTAAACGCATTGCGGCCCGAGTGCTTGCCCAGCACCATGCGGTTGGCCGTCCAGCCCACATCTTCAGCGCGCATGATCTCGTAGGTCTCGCGGTGTTTTAACACGCCGTCTTGATGGATGCCGGATTCATGCGCGAAGGCGTTGGCGCCGACGATGGCCTTGTTGGGCTGTACCGCGAAGCCGGTGATCGAGGCGACGAGGCGCGAGGCGGGGACGATCTGCGTCGTGTCGATGCGCGTATCGCAGCTAAACATGTCTTGCCGCGTGCGCACCGCCATGACGATCTCTTCGAGCGCCGCGTTGCCGGCCCGTTCGCCCAGACCGTTGATCGTACATTCGACCTGCCGCGCACCGTGCATCACCGCCGACAAGGAGTTGGCCACCGCCAGACCGAGGTCGTTATGGCAATGCACCGAGAAGATGGCCTGATCCGCGTTCGGGATGCGCTCGCGCAGATTGCGTAGCAGGTCGCCAAACTGCCACGGCAGGTTGTAGCCCACGGTGTCCGGGATGTTGATGGTGCGCGCCCCGGCCTTGATGACCTGCTCGATGACACGGCAGAGAAAATCCAGCTCAGAACGGCCCGCATCCTCGGGCGAAAACTCGACATCATCGGTCCACTGCCGCGCCCATTGCACTGCCTGCACCGCCTGCGCCAACACTTGGTCGGGCGACATGCGCAGCTTCTTTTCCATGTGGATGGGACTGGTGGCGATGAAGGTGTGGATACGCCCTGCGTTGGCGCCCTTGATGGCCTCGCCGCAACGGGCGATATCGCGCTCTAAGGCGCGCGCCAGACCGCACACGCGGCTGTCTTTGATTGTATCGGCAACCGCCTTGACCGACTCAAAATCGCCATTGCTGGCCGACGGGAAACCCGCCTCGATGACATCGACGCGCATCTTTTCGAGTTGCCGCGCGATGCGCACCTTTTCGTCCCGGGTCATCGACGCACCGGGGCTTTGCTCGCCATCGCGCAAGGTGGTGTCAAAGATGATCAGGGTGTCAGTCATGGTGCGTCCCTATCGGCGTCTGGCGAAACGGCGTCCGCCGGGCACGAACGGGTCTTAGGCCAGAGCACACAGACATAGCCCGACACGGCATAGGCGAGGAAGACCAAGAGCATCACGATAGGCGGGTCAATGGCGATCAACGCGAAGGCCAAGGCGATCGCCACGATGGCGAAGAACGGCACGCTGCGGCGCAGGTTGATGTCCTTGCCGCTGTAATAGCGGAAGCTGCTGACCATGGACAGGCCGGCAAACACGGTAATCAACCACACACCCCAGCGGATATCGGCACCGACGATGCCGTTGTCCGTCCCCGCCCACACCAAGCTGGCGATGAGTGCTGCCGCCGCCGGACTGGGCAGGCCTTGGAACCAACGCTTATCCGCCTTGCCCACCTGCGTATTAAACCGCGCCAGCCGCAAGGCCGCCGCCGCGCAATAGACAAAGGCCGCGATCCAGCCCAGTTTACCCATGGTATTTAAGGCATAGGCGTACATCGTCACCGCCGGTGCAACGCCAAACGACACCATATCCGACAAGGAATCGTATTCCGCACCAAAGGCACTCTGCGTATTGGTCATCCGCGCTACGCGCCCATCAAGGCCATCCAAGACCATCGCGACAAAGATGGCCACGGCCGCATATTCAATCTGTCCATTCATCGCCTGGATGACGGCGTAGAACCCCGCAAACAGCGCGCCCGTCGTCAACAGATTAGGCAACAGAAACACCGCGCGGCCACGGCGCGGGCTGTGCGGGTCTACGGGGTCAGTGTGCTTGTCCATGCGTGGTTTATACCAGGTGTGCCAACACCGTGCTACCGGAAGACACCTTCTCGCCGAGGGTGACGCGCGGCTCGGTGCCCACGGGCAGATAAAGATCCACGCGCGAACCAAAGCGGATAAAGCCATACCGCCCGCCGCGTTCCAACACCGCGCCGGCGTCGACATGACAGAGGATGCGACGCGCGATCAGCCCGGCGATCTGCACGCAGGTGATGTCTTTGCCATCCGGCGTTTGTAACCACAAGGCGTTGCGCTCGTTCTCCGTGGAGGCCTTAGCGACCGCCGCGTTCAAAAACCGACCCGGCGTATACCAGCGTTGTTTGACCGTTGCGTCCAACGGACTGCGGTTGGCGTGGACATTAAAGACATTCATGAACACGCTAATCTTCAGCGCACGACGCTTCAGCCACGGATCATCCACCTCTTCGACGACGATGACACGGCCATCGGCGGGCGAGACCACCAGGCCCTCACCGACGGGGATCTGGCGCGGCGGGTCACGGAAGAATTGCACACAAAAGACGAAGAACAGCCACAGCGGGCTGGCCCATGCCCAGCCGGCCCACAGCGTGACGACGAGGGCGGCCACGCCCCCACCGATCAAGATGGGCCAGCCTTCACGGGCGAGGAGTGGATGAGGATAGTTCACAGGCGTTGTTAGTTCTTCTCGCGATCCACCAGCTTGTTAGCGGTGATCCACGGCATCATCGCGCGCAGCTCACCACCGACCACCTCAATCGGATGGGCCGCGTTGTTACGTCGCCACGCCGTCATCTCAGGATAATTGGCCTGACCTTCGAGGATGAACCGTTTGGCATAGTTGCCGTTCTGGATATTCGCCAGCGCCTCTTTCATCGCCCAACGCGACTCGTCGTTGATGACCTTGGGGCCGGTCACATACTCGCCGTACTCCGCGTTGTTGGAGATCGAGTAGTTCATGTTGGCGATGCCGCCTTCGTACATCAGGTCAACGATCAGTTTCAGCTCGTGCAGACACTCAAAATAGGCCATCTCCGGCGCGTAACCGGCCTCGACCAAGGTCTCAAAACCGGCCTTGACCAACTCGACCGCGCCACCGCACAACACGGCCTGCTCGCCGAATAGGTCGGTTTCGGTCTCATCTTTGAACGAGGTCTCGATGATGCCGGTACGGCCGCCGCCCACGCCCATCGCGTAAGACAGCGCAATCTCTTTGGCCTGGCCGGAGGCATCTTGATAGATGGCGATCAGGTCAGGGATGCCGCCGCCCTTGACGAACTCAGAACGCACCGTGTGACCCGGCGCCTTGGGCGCGATCATGATCACATCGAGGTCTTTACGCGGCACGACTTGGTTGTAATGGATGGCAAAACCGTGCGCAAAGGCCAGCACCGCGCCCTGCTTGATGTTCGGCTCGATCTCGTTGGCATACAGCTGCGACTGGAACTCGTCCGGGGTGAGGATCATGACCAAGTCCGCGCTCTTCACCGCATCAGCGACATTCTTCACGGTCAGGCCGGCCGCTTGCGCCTTCTTGGCCGAGGCGGAACCCTCACGCAGGGCGACGGTGACATCAACGCCGGAATCCTTCAGGTTATTGGCATGGGCATGGCCTTGCGAACCGTAGCCCACGATGGTGACCTTCATCTTTTGGATCAAGGCGAGATTGCAATCTTTGTCGTAATAGAGCTTCATGTGAGTCCTTTGTCAAAAAATAGTTAGAGCTTCAAGACGCGTTCGCCGCGGGCTATGCCCGATGTGCCGGTGCGTACCGTTTCTAAGATGGCGGCGGGGTCGAGGGCCTCTAGGAAGGCCGTCAACTTTTTGCCGTCGCCGGTGAGTTCTATCGTATAGCTCTTGTCGGTGACATCGATGATGCTGCCCCGGAAGATGTCAGCCATACGCCGCATCTCCTCGCGCCCCTCACCGACGGCGCGCACCTTGACCAACATCAGCTCGCGCTCGATGTGGCCGCCCTCGGTCAGGTCTTGCACCTTGACGATGTCGATCAACTTGTTCAACTGCTTGTTGATCTGCTCGATCACATCGTCCGAACCACGCGTGACGATGGTCATGCGTGACAAGGTCGCGTCCTCGGTCGGCGCGACGGTTAAGGACTCGATGTTGTAACCACGGGAGGAGAACAAGCCCGCGACGCGCGACAGCGCACCGGCCTCGTTTTCCATCAACAAAGAAAGAATATGTCTCATATCAAGATCATCTCCGACAAGCCCTTACCGGCGGGGATCATAGGATAAACATTCTCGCGCGGGTCGGTGATGAAGTTCATAAACACAAAACGGTCTTTCAGCGCAAAGGCCTCTTTAAGCGCGCCCTCGACATCCTCGGGCCGTTCGATCTTCATCCCGACATGGCCATAGGCCTCCGCCAGCATCGTAAAATCGGGCAGGCTGGTGACATAGGATTCGGCATAGCGCTCTTCGTAGAAAAACTCTTGCCACTGGCGCACCATGCCGAGCACGCCGTTGTTGAGCAGGATCACCTTGATCGGCAGTTTGTGTTCCTTGCAGGTGGACAGCTCCTGGATATTCATCTGGATACTGCCCTCGCCGGTGATGCAGGCGACCGTCGCGTCCGGGTGGGCAAACTGCACCCCCATCGCGGCCGGCAGACCAAAACCCATCGTGCCCAGACCGCCGGAGTTGATCCAACGGCGCGGCTGGTTGAACTTGTAATACTGCGCCGCCCACATCTGGTGCTGGCCGACATCGGAGGTCACAAAGGCCTCGCCGCCGGTCACCCGATAGAGCGCGTCCACCACCGCCTGCGGCTTGATGATGGGACTGGAACGATCAAATTTGAGGCAATCTTGCGCCCGCCACAGCTCGATCTGCGTCCACCACGCCTTCTGCGCGACGCTGTCGGGCGCTGTGCCTAGGTGTTGCACCTGTTTGAGGATATCGCCCAAGACCTGATCGACCTGACCGACGATGGGCACATCGACGCGCACGCGCTTCGAAATAGACGACGGATCGACATCGATATGGATGATGCGCCGCGCCTCTTTAGCGAAATGTTTGGGGTTGCCGATCACGCGGTCATCAAATCGTGCGCCGATGGCCAGCAAGACATCGCAATGCTGCATCGCCATGTTGGCCTCATAGGTGCCGTGCATGCCCAACATGCCCAGGTTTTGCGGATCGGGTTCGGGGAAGGCACCCAAGCCCATCAAGGTGCTGGCGACCGGGAAACCCAGATGCCGCGCCAAGGCCTGCACCTCGTTCGTCGCGTTGCCCAAGACCGCGCCGCCGCCGACATAAAGCATCGGGCGCTGGGCCTCCAACAACATCTGCGCGGCGCGCTTGATCTGGCCGGGATGACCTTTATGGGTCGGGTTGTACGAACGCATCGTCACCGTCTCGGGATAGACGAAGGCGCACCGATTCTGCGTGACATCCTTAGGGATATCAACGACGACCGGCCCGGGGCGACCGGTCGCGGCGATGTAAAAAGCCTTCTTGATCGTCACCGCCAGATCGCGCACATCCTTGACCAAGAAGTTGTGCTTGACGCACGGGCGCGTGATCCCGATGGTATCCACCTCTTGAAAGGCATCCATGCCAATCGCAGCCGTCGGCACCTGACCGGTGATCACCACCATGGGGATAGAGTCCGCATAGGCCGTGGCGATGCCGGTCACCGCGTTGGTCGCGCCGGGGCCCGAGGTCACCAAGGCCACGCCCACCTGACCGGTCGAACGCGCGTAGGCATCGGCCGCGTGCACAGCCGCCTGCTCGTGGCGCACCAAGACATGCAAGAACGCCTCTTGTTTGTAGATCTCGTCGTAGATATTGAGGACGGCACCACCCGGGTAGCCGAAGACATGTTTAACGCCTTCCGCTTCCAGACAGCGCACCACAATCTCCGCACCGGTTAATTCCATATCGGCCATAGGGCTAGTAAAAACAAGACTGAAAGAGGGTCAAGACTAGCGATTTCGCGCCCTTTCGTCAAGCGCTACGAACACGCTAGGCACTCTGGGAGCAGGGTGTCATCTGCATCCTATCGGTGCTAGACTCGCCCGCCGAGGAGATACTTGTCTATGCCGATTCAAGACCTGCACGAACTTTCGCACAGGGTGCGCGCCTTTGGCCACGCCCGCGATTGGCAGCAATATCACACGCCGAAAAATCTAGCCTCCGCGCTCATCGTCGAGGCGGCCGAATTATTAGAACCTTTTCAATGGCTGACCGCCGAGGAGAGCCTTAACCTGCCCGCCGACACGCACGAAGCCGTGCGCCAAGAGATGGCCGATGTCCTCATCTACCTCGTCAGCATGGCCAACTGTCTGGACATCGACCTCATCAAAGCCGCCGAAGACAAGCTCGCCCTCAACGCCCAAAAATACCCCGTCGAACACGCACGCGGTTCTGCTAAAAAATATACGGAGCTAGGCACCCAACCATGAGCTTTTACAAAAACCACCTCTTTTTCTGCCTCAACGAACGCGACGACGGCGGCGAATGTTGCAGTACGGTCGCCGCGCCCTTGTTTGAGTACGCCAAGAAACAGGCCAAGGCGCTAGACCTGCATGGCGGTCGCGGTAAGGCGCGCATCAACCGCGCTGGCTGTCTAAACCGTTGCGATCACGGCCCCGTCTGCGTCGTCTATCCCAGCGGCACTTGGTACACCTTCATCGACGAGGCCGACATCGACGAGATCCTCAGCGAACACCTGCACCATGGCCGCGAGGTCAAACGGCTGAAGATCGCCTAAGCATAAATCCGTTGTCCATGCGCGAACACCTGCTCATCAACGGCCCGGTCGGGGCGATTGAGACCGTCATCGAAACCCCCGACGGCGCGCCCACCGGCCTCGCCCTCATCGCCCACCCGCATCCGCTGCACGGCGGCACGATGGACAACAAGGTCGTCACCACACTGGCCAAGGTCGCACTGGCTCACGGCCTCATCGCGGTGCGCAGCAACTTTCGCGGTGTTGGGCAAAGTCAAGGCACGCACGATCACGGCCTAGGCGAGACGGACGACCTCGCCCGCGTCGTGCAACACCTCAGCGCGCGCTATCCCGCGTGGGCATGGACGCTGATGGGCTTCTCCTTCGGCGCCTTCGTACAACAGCAACTCTCACTACGCCTGCCTGCCCAGCAGGTCATCCTCGTCGCCCCCGCCGTCACGATGCGCCCCTTTGCGTCTGTGAGCGCGCCCGCAACCATCATCCACGGTGACCACGACGAGATCATCCCCTTAGCCGCCGTGCGCGACTACGCCACGCGAGAGGCCATCGATCTCGTCGTCATCCCCGCTGCGGGGCACTTCTTCCACGGAAAGCTCATAGCCCTACGCGATCAGGTCAGCGCATGCATCAACCCATCCCCGCCCCAGCCATCCCCTTGAAGGGGAGGGAGAAATGCGCTGACACGCTTAAGTTAGCGCTTATGCCCTTGAAGGGGGAGGAGGGTGCATAGCTCACGGCTCACGCCGCAAGCGCCGCACTAAATCTGCCGATAATCCAGATGCCCGTCGATCACCGTGTAGCGCACGCGGCCGACCATCTCGTGGCCCAGATACGGGCTGTTTTTACCTAGGCTAAGCAGCGTCTCGGGCGTGACTTGCCAGACCGCCGCCGGGTCAAAGAGGCACAGATCGGCAGGGCCATCGACACGCAACACCCCCGCATCGACCCCCATAATCTGCGCCGGTTGATGCGTAATGCGTGCCAGCGTTTGCGCCAGCGACAGGCCCATCTCGCGCCCCCATTGCAAGGTCAAGGGCAACAACAACTCGGCCGCCGTCGCGCCCGGCTCGGCCTCTTGGAAGGGGCGCTCCTTCGCATCCTCATCGACCGGCGCATGATCGGAACAGATCGCATCGATCGTCCCATCGGCCAAGGCCTGACGGATCGCATCACGGTCACGCACACTACGCAGCGGCGGGACCAGGTGACAATGTGGATTGAAGTCTGCCGTATCCATCTCCGACAGATGCACATGATGGATGGCCACATCGCAGGTCACCGGCAGGCCGTCGGCCTTAGCCTCACGCACCATATCAACACCGGCACGACTCGACAGCCGTGCGATATGCACCCGTGCCCCCGTCTGCCGCATCAACAACAAGATCGTCTGCAAGGCCACCGTCTCGGCCGGCACCGGGATGGGCGGCAGACCCAAACGCGCCGCCACCAGCCCATCGTGCGCCACACCGCCACGCGCCAAGAATGGGTCTTCGGGACGCAACCAGATCGGAAAATCGAAGCTGGCCGCATATTCCATGGTGTGAAACAGCACCGCCGTATCGATCAGCGGCGCATCGGCCTGACTAAAGGCGATGCAACCGGCCTCGTGCAACTCGCCCATCTCGGTCAGCCGCTCGCCTTTAAGTTGATGCGTTAAGGCGCCAATCGGATAGACGCGCGGCCCCGGCATACTGCGGGCGCGGAACTTCAACATCTCGATCAAGCCCGGCTCATCGAGCGGCGGGTCGGTGTCGGGCGGGCAGGCCAGCGAGGTAATCCCACCCGCCGCCGCCGCCTGCATCTCAGACTCCAACCCGGCGACATACTCCAGCCCCGGCTCGCGTAGGCGCAGGGACATATCGACCAAGCCCGGACAGACCACCAAGCCCATCGCATCGATCTCCATCCCCGCATGAAACTCCGCCGGCGCCGCGCCCAAGGCCACGATCCGCCCCGCCGCGATGAAGCAATCCATCACCGCATCCAGCCCGCTCAAAGGGTCAATCACGCGCCCATTGCGTATCGCTATTTTCATGAGTTCGCCCCCGCCACCAAGCTCATCACCGCCATCCGTACCGCGATGCCAAAGGTGACCTGCGGCAAGATGACCGACTGCTGCCCATCGGCGACCTCAGAGTCGATCTCCACGCCGCGATTCATCGGCCCTGGGTGCATGACGATGGCGTCGGGTCGCGCATGTTTCAATTTTTCCGGAGTTAAGCCCCAGTGTTTGTAATACTCACCCGCCGAGGGCAGGCGCGCGCCCTGCATGCGTTCGTTTTGCAGGCGCAGCATCATCACCACATCGACATCCTTCAGCCCCTCTTCCAGCTTATGGAAGACATGCACGCCCATGCCGCTGACATCGCGCGGCAACAGGGTGCGCGGCGCGATCACGCGCACCTCCGGACAGCCCAGCGTGGTCAGAGCGTGGATCTGCGAACGGGCGACGCGCGAATGCAGGACATCGCCCACAATCGCCACGCGCAGGTTATGAAAATCGCCCTTGTAGTGGCGGATGGTGTACATATCGAGCAGGCCCTGCGTCGGATGCGCCGAACGCCCGTCACCGGCATTGATGACATGGATGTGCGGTGCGACATGGCGCGCAATCAAGTGTGCCGCACCCGCCGCCGAGTGGCGCACCACAAACATATCCGCCAACATCGCCGACAGGTTGGACACGGTGTCGAGCAAGGTCTCACCCTTACTCTGCGACGAGGCGTTGACATTGAGGTTGACCACATCGGCCGACAAGCGTTTGGCGGCGATCTCAAAGGTGGTGCGGGTGCGGGTCGAGTTTTCAAAAAAGACATTGAACACGGCCTTGCCGCGCAACAACGGCACCTTTTTGACATCGCGCTCGCCGACCGAGACGAAGGATTGCGCGGTGTCCAAGATCTCGGTCAGGATGCGCTTAGGCAGACCATCCAAGGTCAATAGATGGCGCAGGCGACCGTCGGAGGTGAGTTGTAGATTCTGCGCCATCGTCACTCCCACGGGCCGTGGACAAAACGGAGCGCGCCCGTCGCATCGCGCAGCAGGTCGATATGTTCGGTCGCTGGCAGGTCTAGCTTAAGGCCGACAAAATCGGCGCCAATCGGCAACTCGCGCCCACCGCGATCGACCAAGACCGCGAGGCGAATCGAGGCCGGACGGCCATAGTCAAACAGCAGGTTGAGCGCGGCGCGCACCGTGCGACCGGTGTAGAGCACATCGTCAAACAACACGACATGACGCCCCTCGATCTCGAACGGGATGACGGACGGCTGCACCTCGGCGTGTAGACCGCTCTGCGCATAATCATCGCGATAAAACGAGACATCGAGTTCGCCCAACACAGGCATCGGCGACATAAGGGGCAAGCGCGCCACCACCGCATCGCGCAACCACACCCCGCCGGTGTGGATGCCGATCAAGGCGCAATCAGGGGAGAGCGTAGGCGCGAGTTGCGCGGCCAGCGCGTCGATAAGGGCATTAGGGTCAGGTAGATTCATAGCGTTTATCGGCATACGGCCATCACTATAGGGCAAAACGCCCGTCTGTGCCGCCAAAATAGTCTAGCAGGATGCGTTGCGCCGCCAGCGCGTCTAGGGCCGCCTTGTTGTAACTGCTGCCGGCACGCTCGCCGTAAGCCTCGTGCAGACGCTGCGCCGCATCAACCGAGGTATAGCGTTCATCAACGAGGTGGACGGGCAGACCATAGCGGCCGATCAACTGATTCGCAAAACGGCGACAGCGCAGCGTCATCTCATGTTCAGCGCCATCGGGGGTCAGCGGCAGACCGACGACCAACTGAGCGGGGCGCCATTCTTGCACCAAGGCCGCAATCCACGCAAAGCGCGTGGCGTTGTCTTCGGCGTCTAGGGCCTCTAGCGGATGGGCCGTGCCGGTCTCCTGTTCACCTACGGCCACGCCGATGCGCCGCGTGCCGAAGTCAAACGCCAACACGGTGCCGCCCACGATCAGGCGTGCCCCGCTTCATCCGACAACATCAAAGGATCGACACCCAAGATGTGCATCGCGGCCTTAAGGCGTTGGCTGGCAGGCAAGGCGAAGATGACCTCGGGGTCGGCCGGCACGGTCAGCCACGCGTTCTGTTTGATCTCCTCCTCCAACTGCCCCGCGCCCCAACCGGCGTAACCCAGCGAGACAAAGATCTGCTCGGGGCCTTCCGCCTTGGCCGCCGCCTCGAGGATGTCTTTCGAGGTCGTCAGGCCGACCTGTCCGCCCACCGCTAGGGTGGATTTCCACGCGCCCACGGGACGGTGCAAGACAAAACCGCGCTCATTCTGTACTGGGCCGCCCAGATACACGGGCTGATCCCCCAAGCGGGGATCGAGCAGATCAAGGCCAATCTGCTCAAACAAGCCACTGAGCGACAGCGTCATCGGCCGATTAACGATGATGCCCAGCGCACCCTGTTCGCCATGATCACAGATATAGGTCAACGCCCCTTCAAAATTGGGGTCAGTCATGCCGGGCATAGCCAGCAAGAAGTGGTGGGTGAAGTTGATACGATCCATAGGGCGAAGTTTAATCCCCAAAAAGCCCCGTGTGCACGGTTGGATAACGGAATTGGAAACCCAATTCCTCTTTGACGCGCCGATTGGACAAACGCCGCGACTCGCTAAGAAAGGTTCGCATCGCAGGGGTGACCGCCGCCATCACCGCCGCGCGCGGTAAGCGCGGTGGGCGCGGCAGACCCAGATGATCGGCCACGCAATCAAACCAATCGCCCATCTTGAGGCCGCTGTCATCGACCGCGTTATAGACCCGTTGGGCGCGCCCCTTAAACACCGCGTGCCACGCCAGCCGCGCCAGATCATCGGCGTGAATATGGTTGGTGTAGATATCCTCAGCGGGCAACAAGGCCGGCAAGCCCTGGCGTACCCGCGCCTCCGGCACACGCCCCGCTGCGTAGATCCCCGGTGCGCGCACAATAGACAACTGCGTACCGTTCTGCGCAGCCCAACGGCGCAACTGCCCCTCGGCATCGACGCGCCGCCGCGCCCGTGCGCTGTCCGGTCGCAACGGTCGCGTCTCCGTCACCCACGCCCCGGCACAATCGCCATAGACCCCGGTCGTGCTGATATAAATCATCCGCGCCGGCGGGTGCGCATGCCCCAAGGCCGCCAGCAGGTTGCGCGTGCGCGTATCGACCGCGCCTGCGCCCGGCGGTGGCGCAAAGTGCAAGACCACATCCGCAATCCCGGCCAAGCGATGCAGGCTACGCCTATCATCCAGATCGCCACGGATAGGTCGAATACCCGCGTCAATCAACAGGGGTATTCGCGATGGCGTTCGATTCAGGGCGTAGAATCGCACCCGCTGCTGCCCCACATGCTGCACGAGGCGCAACGCAATATCCCCACAACCTACAATCAATACACGCACCATGACTTATCACATCACCCTTCAACCCAGCGGCCACCAGTTTACCGCAGGTGCGAACGAAACTTTGCTCGAAGCCGCGCTCGCGGCCGATATTCATCTGCCCTACGGATGTCGCAACGGGGCCTGCGGCGCGTGCAAAGGCCATGTCGTCTCGGGTGAGGTCGATCTTGGCGCGTATCAACCCAGCACACTCAGCGAGGCCGATCGCGCGGCGGGTCAAGCATTGCTCTGCACCGCTCACGCCCGTAGCGACCTGACGCTCAAGGTGCGCGAGGTCAGCCGCGCCGGCGAGGTCGCCCCGCGCACCCTGCCCTGTCGCGTCGAGCGCATGGAACGCCTCGCCCCCGATGTCATGGCCCTGTGGCTCAAACTCCCCGCCAACGAGCGGCTGCAATTTCTCCCCGGCCAATACCTCGACTTCCTCTTCAAAGACGGACGGCGACGCAGCTTCTCGCTCGCCAACAACCCCGAACACGACGCGCTCATCGAACTCCACATCCGTCATGTCCCCGGCGGCTGGTTTACCGACCAAGTCTTTAGCGCGATGAAGGTCAAGGACATCATGCGCATCAACGGGCCGCACGGCAGCTTCTTCCTGCGCGACTCGGACAAACCCGCCATCCTGCTCGCCGGCGGCACCGGTTATGCGCCGATGAAGAGCATCCTCAGTCACGCCCTACACGCCGACGCGGGGCGGCACTTCATCCTCTATTGGGGCGCGCGCACCCGTGCCGACCTCTATCAGATCGACGGGCCACAACAGTGGCAGGCGCACCCCCGTTTTGATTTCATCCCCGTGTTATCCGAACCCGACACCGCATGGCCCGGTCGCAGCGGCCTCGTGCATCAAGCCATCATGGCCGACTTCCCGAGTCTATCCGGCGTAGAGGTTTACGCCTGCGGCGCACCACCGATGATAGACGCAGCCCGCCGCGATTTTCTCGCCCTAGGTCTACCCGAAGACGCCTTCTACGCCGATAGTTTTAATTACCAAGAGACGCACGAAGCACGCTAAGTCGTCAGCGCAGCAATCAGCCCCGCATCGCCCGGCGCGGTGACCTGCACGCGCTGTACGCCGTAGGCGCGGGCGGCAGCGGCGATCCGTTCATGTGGCGCAAAAAGTGGCGTAGCCTGCAACAGGGCACGACCCGCATCACCGAGCACCCGGGTCAGTTGGACAAAGATCTCGGTGCTGGTGACCGATACGGCCTCGATCTCACCCGCCTGCCAACGCGCCAGTAACGCGGCCGGGTCGGGCGACAACGCGCGTCGCGCGTAGCACACGGCATGAACGACCCGCGCACCGCGTGCCGTCAGCGTCTCGGCCAGCGTGGCACGGCCACCCTCACCGCGAAACAGCATCACCCGTTGTCCGGCGACGGCCTGCATCTCCGGACAGGCAAGCAAAGACTCACTATCCGCGCCCTGCTCGGGTGTTAAGACAGGGGCATTAATGGCGTTGTGCAAGGCCCGCGCCGTGCCTGCGCCGATGGCGGCCAAACGCACGGAGGCGGGCCAAACAGGCGTGGTCACGCGCGTCGCGGCCAGCCCCATACGCACGGCAGAGGGGCTGATAAAGATCGCCCACGGACACGCAGCAAGTTGCGCCAAGGCGGCGGCCAACGCCAGGGGCTGGGGCGCAGGGGCGATCTCGATCAAGGGTAGGGACAGCGGCGTGATACCCGCCGCGCGCAAGCCTATCGCCAATCCTTCGGCCAGATCGACAGGCCGAGTAATCAGGATGGAGCGCATGGGCGGCAAGGTTTACTGCGGCGCGGCGATGAGTTTGGCCATCAAGGCCTCCGCACCCTGCGCGAAGAGTTGCTGCGCCGCATCTAGGCCGACCGCCTCCGGGTCGCTCATCGCGCCCTGCGCCTCGGCCCGCAAGACGACGCTGCCATCCAATTCGGCGACAAAGGCGCGCAGAAATATTTGCCCGTTTTCGATCACCGCATAGCCGCCGATCGGGGCCTGACAGCCGCCCTGCAAGGCACGGCTCATCGCCCGTTCGGCACGCACACAGGCCGCCGTCGTCGCATCGTTCAACGGCGCGAGCAAGGCCGCGACATCGTCCCGCCCCGTGCGGATCTCTATCCCCAACGCACCTTGGCCAACGGCCGGCAGACTCTCTTCGGGTTCTAAGATGGCCGCGATACGGGCCTCAAAGCCCAAGCGTTTTAGCCCCGCCGCCGCGAGGATAATGGCCGCGTATTGGCCCTCATCGAGCTTACGCAGGCGGGTGTTGACATTGCCGCGCAGGGTGTCGATAACCAGATGCGGGAAACGCGCCTTGAGTTGCGCCTGACGCCGCAGGCTGGAGGTCCCCACCCGCGCACCGTGCGGCAGATCGGCCAGCGCGGTGTAATCGTTAGACACCAGCGCATCACGCGGATCTTCACGCGCCGGGATAGTCACCAGTTCAAACCCCTCCGGCAAGACCATAGGCACATCCTTCAAGGAATGCACGGCCAGATCGGCGCGCCCCTCCCACATCGCCTGTTCGAGTTCTTTCACAAACAACCCCTTGCCACCAATGCGCGCCAAGGGCGAATCGAGGATTTGATCGCCCTGCGTGGTCATCCCCAAAAGTTCGACCTGCAGGCCCGGGTGCAAGGCCAGCAGACGGTCGCGGATATGATGCGCCTGCCAAAGGGCCAAAGGGCTTTCACGCGTAGCGATGGTAATCGTAGTGTTCATGTTAGATTTTGAGTGTTTTAAGTGCATAATGCGCATCCACAAGAACCTCGTGAGCCCATGCGCGCCCGATCAATGCAAAGAAATCTGATAGTACGCATCTTTCCCTTGCTGTTAGCGATTCTAGCATGGACCAGTGATCTCGCTATGGCCACAGCAGCCACAGCAGCCACAGCAGCCACAGCAGCCACAGCAGCCACAGCAGCCACAGCAGACCCGACCCCGGGCACGCCGCCCGCCATCGATCTACAGGCCGACGCGCAAGTCGCCGCAGGCATGAGCCGCACCTTACTCATCGTCTTCGTCTCCGACCGTTGCGCCTATTGCGAGATCGCACTCAACGAATTCCTCATCCCGATGAGTGGCAACCCCGATTATGGCAACCGCATCATCATGCGTCGCATCGTCACCAACCAAGACCTGCCGCTGCGCGACTTTCGCGGTGACCTCACCACCCATCGTAAGTTTGCTAAACGCCTCAATGTGCGCATGACCCCGGTGATACAGATGTTCGACACGCGTGGCCTGTTGTTAGGCAAACCGCTGATCGGCGTCACCACCCTCGATTACTACGGTGACTTCATCGACCAGACGATCGACAAAGCCATTGCCCTAACCCTCCCATCCACTGCCAAGGCCACCCCATGACCCCAGCCGCCACCACCGCTTGGTCCGGTCGCTTTTCCGAACCCGTTGACGCGCGCGTCAAACGCTACACCGCCTCCATCCCCTTCGACTGGCGGCTCGCCCCGTTTGACATCCAAGGCTCCTTGGCGCACGCCGCCATGCTAGAAAAGATCGGCGTACTCAGCGCGCAAGACCTCACCGACATCCGTCGTGGTCTCGGCGAGATCCTCGCCACCTTCGAAGCAGGCGCGTTCCAATGGCACATCGACGACGAAGACATCCATTTTAATATCGAGCGCGACCTCACCCGGCGCATTGGTGATGCCGGCAAACGCCTGCACACCGGCCGTTCGCGCAATGACCAAGTCGCCACCGATGTGCGCCTCTGGCTACGCGCCCACATCGACGCCATTCAGCTGCTCATCACCCGCGCCCGCAGCGCCCTACTCGACCTCGCCGAACAGCACGCCGCCACCATCATGCCCGGCTTCACCCACCTGCAAGTAGCGCAACCCGTCACCTTCGGCCATCATCTTATGGCGTGGCAGGCGATGTTCGCCCGCGATGCCGAACGTCTCACCGACTGCCGCCGCCGCGTCAACCGTCTGCCCTTGGGCGCGGCCGCCTTGGCCGGCACCAGCTTTCCCATCGACCGCGAATTCGTCGCCCGCGAACTCGGCTTTGACAGCGTCTGCGACAACTCCCTCGATGCCGTCTCCGACCGCGACTTCGCCATCGAATTCTTGGCCGCCGGCGCACTCATCATGGTCCACCTCTCGCGCATGTCCGAAGAGATGGTGCTGTGGATGACCCCGCGCTTTGGCTTTATCGACCTCCCTGATCGTTACTGCACCGGATCAAGCATCATGCCGCAAAAGAAAAACCCCGATGTGCCCGAACTCTTACGCGGCAAAACCGGGCGCATGAACGGCCACCTCATCGCCCTGTTGACCTTGATGAAAGGCCAGCCGCTGGCCTACAACAAAGACAACCAAGAAGACAAAGAACCGCTCTTTGATGCCGTCGACACCTTGGTCGATTCGCTCGCCATCTTCGCCGAGATGGTCCCCGGCATCCGCGTCAAGGCCGAGCGCATGCGACTAGCCGCCATCGAAGGCTACGCCACCGCCACCGACCTCGCCGACTATCTGGTCAAAAAAGGCCTGCCCTTCCGTGAGGCCCACGAGGCCGTCGCCCTAGCGGTGCGCGCGGCCGAAGGCAAAGGCTGCGACCTCGCCGACCTCTCGCTGGTCGAATTGCAGGTGTTTTCAAGTTTAATCAGGGATGATATCTACGCCGTGCTAACCCTAGAAGGCTCCATCGCCGCACGCGACCACATCGGCGGCACCGCGCCCAATCAAGTCCGCGCCGCGATAGCCCGCGTGCGTGGTCAGCTTACAGCGTAACCGCCCGCCCCGCCTGCTGCGTGCAATAACGCGTCAGCGCGGCGATGAGTTCATCGCCATTGCGCGTATCGATCCACGCATCGCCCGCGCGTTTGAAATGAAAACCGCCCGCGCGCGCTGCCACCCAGATCTCCTGCAATGGGGCTTGTTTATTGAGGATGATCTGCGTGCCATTATCAAACTCCAGTTGCATCACCCCGCCGGGGGCGCGTTCCCAGTCGATCTCGGCCGCGTCGAAGGCATCTTCAAGGGTGGTCAAGGTGGCATCGGCTAGCTGGTGAAATTCGGTCTCGGTCATGGCGTTCCTAAAAAATGCGGCGTGTTAGACTAGGCGCATCATTCTAATGCCTTTGAGTCTCCCTATGCGCCTCGTCACCCTGCTGTTTATCGCCTGCACTGTTTTCGGCATTGCCCTCACCGGTTGCGGCAAAAAAGGCCCGCTCGTCTTGCCGACCTCACACCACGCGACACACAGCACGCTGTCCTCATGACCCCGTTCACCTATCGCAACGGCGTGTTGCACTGCGAAGACACCCCGTTAGACGCGGTGGCCGCCGCACACGGCACACCCACCTATGTCTATTCGCGCGCCGCGCTAGAGGCCGCCTATCGCGCCTATGACGCGGCCTTCCAAACCCATCCGCACCAGATCTGCTACGCCGTCAAGGCCAACGCCAACCTCGGCGTGCTCAATGTCTTTGCGCGTTTAGGCGCGGGCTTCGATATCGTCTCCGGCGGCGAACTAACGCGCGTCCTCAAGGCCGGTGGCGACCCTGCCAAGGTCGTGTTCTCCGGCGTAGGCAAACGCGAGGACGAGATGCGCGCCGCGCTGACCGCTGGCATCCACTGCTTCAACATCGAATCCGAAAACGAATTGCATCGGCTCAACCGCGTCGCCGGCGAGATGCAAACGCGCGCGCCGATCAGCCTACGCGTCAACCCCGATGTCGATGCCAAGACGCATCCCTATATCTCCACCGGCCTCAAAGAAAGCAAGTTTGGCATCGCCCACACCGAGGCCTTACGCATCTACCGTGAGGCGGCCAGCCTGCCGCACATCCGCATCATCGGTATCGACTGTCATATCGGTTCACAGCTTATTGAACTTGCGCCGTTTGGCGAGGCCCTCGACCGCGTGCTTGAACTCGTTGATCAACTGGGCGCCGCCGGCATCACCCTCGAACACATCGACCTCGGCGGCGGACTCGGTGTGCGCTACAAAGACGAAACGCCGCCCGCGATGACAGACTACGCCGCCATCATCCTGCCACGCCTTAAAGGCCGCAGCGAGACACTCATCCTTGAACCGGGTCGCTCCTTGGTCGCCAACGCGGGGGTCTTGCTCACGCAGGTGCTGTTCCTCAAACACACCGAGGCACGCGCCTTCGCCATCATCGACGCCGCGATGAACGACCTCATGCGGCCGGCGTTATACGATGCGTGGCACACGGTCGAGGCCGTCACCCCGCGCGACGGAAAGACCATCGCCTACGACCTTGCCGGTCCGGTGTGCGAGAGCGGCGACATCCTCGCGCGCAGCCGCAGCCTCTGTCTCGCTGAGGGCGATCTCCTTGTGCTGCACTCTGCTGGCGCGTATGGCATGAGCATGAGTTCAAACTACAACACACGACCACGCGCCGCAGAGATATTGATCGATGGCACACGACACCATTGCGTGCGTCAGCGCGAGAACATCGAGTCCCTGATCGCATTAGAACAGTGCGCGAACCTCACGCCCTAAATCGGCTCACGGTATCGTTCACGCAACAGAAATCACTCGCGCAAAAAAACACGAAAAATTGTTGACGACAAATAAAAAAATTGCACTAGAATCCGCGCAACACGCAGCCGCGTGGAAATGCCTTGTTTAAAGGCTCGCGGTTATCCAAATCGGATGCCGATTTTCGTAGGAGATCATGATGGCCGTTAGCAAAAAAAAACCCGCATCACCAGACTCATTTCTCTCTGTAATCGCACCCGATCTTGCCAAAAGCATCGCAGCTAAAAAGGCCGCCGCTAAGCCCGCTGCTAAAGTGGTTGCTAAGCCCGCCGTCAAGAAGGTAGTCGCTAAGCCCGCTGCTAAAGTGGCTGCTAAGCCCGCCGTCAAGAAGGTAGCTGCTAAGCCCGCTGCTAAAGTGGCTGCTAAGCCCGCCGTCAAGAAGGTAGCTGCTAAGCCCGCTGCTAAAGTGGCTGCTAAGCCCGCCGCCAAGAAGGTAGCTGCTAAAGTGGTTGCTAAGCCCGCCGTCAAGAAGGTAGTCGCTAAGCCCGCTGCTAAAGTGGTTGCTAAGCCCGCCGCCAAGAAGGTAGCTGCTAAAGTGGTTGCTAAGCCCGCCGTCAAGAAGGTAGTCGCTAAGCCCGCCGTCAAGAAGGTGGCTGCTAAGCCCGCCGTCAAGAAGGTGGCTGCTAAGCCCGCCGTCAAGAAGGTAGTCGCTAAGCCCGCTGCTAAAGTGGCTGCTAAGCCCGCTGCGAAACCTGTAGCGAAAAAAGCCGCCAAAAAAGCCGCCAAAAAAGCCGCCAAAAAATAAACAGCTTCGAGGTAAAAAACAAAACGGGCCTTCGGCCCGTTTTGTTTATCTATCGCCAAGTGCTAATATTCAGGCTCGCACAGTAAAGCACTGCATACCCGTTCCATCCACCGATTACCGAGAATCTTATGCCCGTCATCGACCTTACCGAAGCCAACCTCGAATCCACTATCAACGACAACGCCTTTGTCATCATCGACTTCTGGGCCCCGTGGTGCGGCCCCTGCCGTGGCTTTGCGCCGGTCTTTGAGGCCGCCGCCGAGAAGCACGCGGGCATCGTCTTCGCCAAGGTCAACACCCAAGACGAGCAAGGCATCGCGGGGCAGTTCCAGATCCGCTCCATCCCCACGCTGATGGTCTTCCGCGACCAAGTCATCATCTACTCGCAGGCTGGTTCACTGCCCGCCGGCCAGCTCGACGACCTGCTCACCCGCGCCAAAGAACTCGACATGGATCAAGTCCGCGCCGACATCGCCAAAGAACAGCCCGACGCTTAAAACGCCACGCGCCGTATTAATTATTGCGCAAGCTCTTGCGGTTCTCGCTGCCGTAGTTTTCGCGGGCAAACGCCTACGGCAGTTCGTAGCGGCCACCACCGCGTAGAAACTAGCGTGCTGGCGAAAGTGCTGGCGCAACGATGGATATCACCGCCTGCACGCCATCGGCCTTCGGTGGCGTGCGTAACGGCTGCGCCTCGATCTCCGCCAGCGCCGCTGCCACGCCACCCGCGTGCAGATCGACCGCCGCCGCGCGGGCGTGTGCGTGTAGCCATGCGGTCAGTGCGGGGGCCTCGGGCCAATCTAGGCGGGGCAAATAGAGCACATCGAGGCCTTGCGTCGTCGCCTCGACAAAACTGCCGTAACCGGGCTTGGTGAACAGGCCATCGCACGAGGCCAGCACATCCCTAAACGCCATGCCAGCGGCATTAAAATGTCGCCACCTCGGTCCGCAAATGGGCCAGTCATCCGGTACTAACCAGATGACCCGCGCATCGCCTGGCAATAACGCCGCCGGGGCCTGCCAGCCGAAGCCACCCATAGCCACCAAGCACCAATACGCCGTGCTATCGATCGCCAGCGCCGCCGCCATCTCCTCGCGACGCGCCCGTCCATGCTGAGCCAAGGGACCTACCGCACAGGTATTCCCCAACCACGGCATGGCCATCGCGGGGGTCGGCCGGAAGAAGGTATGAGCCCCCGCGTAGGCCGCGCACATCTCGGCATGGAAGGCATCCTCGCCCAGATAATGCGCGTAGATATCCGCCCAGTTGAGCGAACAGCAGGCCCATGCCTGCCGCCCCGTCCGCGCGGCGGCGAGTAGCGGCAGATACGCCACATCGCTGAACACGGCATCAACCTTTAGCCTATCTAGTGTCTGTGCAAGGGCATCAACGCGCTGCGGCAGGTCGGCGTGAAAACGGGCAAAGGCAATACGACTTGCAGCGACATCAACGCACAAGGCATCGTGCATCACAAAGGCCGTTTCGGCGGCGTGGGGGTGATGGATAAACCCCTCGGGCAAACGCGCCTGTAGGCGTTCGGCGGGGAGGGCCGATTGCACCACGAGGTCGGTCTCGGGCCGATCGGCACGCAAGGCATGCAACAGCGGCGCGGTCTGTGCGAGATGACCCAGACCGTGATGCGAGATACTGACGAAGAGACGACTCAAGGTTGTTGTGTGGTCTGACTCAACAGGTCACGCAACAAGGGTAGGGTCACGGGACGCTTGCGGCTCAGGCTGAGTTCATCGAGCGCGTCCAGCGTCGCCAACAGGCTAGATAGGTCGCGGCGACTATGGGTAATGAGATAGCGCACGACCTCGTCTTCGATGCGCATCCCGCGCGCCACGCCCCGTTCACGCACCGCCTCGGTACGCTGTTCTGTACTCAATGGGTGCATCTGAAAGACGAGGCCCGCCCCTAAACGCGTACTAAGATCCTCACGCACGCGCAGCCCAGCGGGGGGCTGATCGCCCGCAACGATCAGCGTACCGCCACCCTCTCGGGCACGATTGATCAGCGAGAATAGCGCGATCTGCGCCTCGCCATCCAATCCGTCCACGCCATCGACAGCGAGAAACGCCGGCAGATCCTCGGGCAGTTGCGTCGTGCAATAGTGCGCCTCACGCCCCTGCGCCTTGGCATGCGCCACGGCCGCCTGCAAGAGATGACTGCGCCCACTCCCCACCTCGCCCCAGCAATAGATCACCGCCTCGCCACCGGTGCTATCCGCCGCCAGATACAAGGCCGTCGCCGCCTCAAGGTTGTCGCCCAGCAAAAAATTATCAAAGCGCGGCGGCGCATCGGGGCGGATGTCGAGGATGAGTTGATATTTTGGGATCATGGCCGCGCCGTCAAAAGATCAGGAAATAAACCCGCCAGCGCGTCGGGTGCAGCGATGCCGCGCTCGGTGATGATGCCGGTCACTAGACGCGCCGGCGTGACATCAAACGCCGGATTGACCGCCGTCGCGCCCGCAGGCACCACGCGGACGGTCTGTGTCGCGCAGGGCAACACGCCGCCCACCGCATCATCCAACGCACCCAAAACATGCGTCACCTCGGCGGCATCGCGTTCCTCGATCGGGATCTGCGCGCCCTCGGGACAACGCCAATCGATGGTCGGACTGGGCACCGCGACATAAAACGGGATGCCGTTATCGAACGCGGCCAGCGCCTTGAGATAGGTGCCAATCTTATTGGCCACATCGCCATTCGCCGCCACCCGATCGGCGCCGACGATGACCACATCGACCTCGCCTCGGCGCATCAACAGGCCCGCCGCGTTGTCGACAATAACCGCGTGACCGATGCCTTGCTGACCCAATTCCCACGCCGTCAGCGACGCGCCCTGATTGCGTGGCCGCGTCTCGCTGGCCCACACAAAGAGCGGGATGCCCGCCGCCTGCGCAGCATAGACCGGCGCCAAGGCCGTACCCCAATCGACCGTCGCCAACCAACCCGCATTGCAATGCGTCATCACTCGCAAAGGCTGGCCGGGCCGCGCCAAGCCCTGCAAGATCGCCACGCCGTGTTGCCCGATCGCGGCATTTAAGGACACATCTTCCTCGCAGGTCAAGGCCGCCTCGGCCCACGCCCGCGCCGCGCGTTCGGCCACCGGTACGGGTTGCAAGACGCGCTGCATCCGCTCCACCGCCCAGCGCAGGTTCACCGCCGTCGGCCGCGTCGCAATCAAAGTCGCGGCCGCAGCAAACAGCCCCGCATCGCTGGCATCGGCACGCATAGCGAGGGCCATGCCATACGCCGCCGTCGCACCGATCAAAGGCGCACCACGCACGCGCATAACAAAGATCGCCTCGGCCGCCTCGGCCAAGGTCGTCAAGAGGCGCGTCTCTAAACGGTGCGGCAACGCCGTCTGGTCAATGATCTCAACATTGCCATCGACGCGCGGCCAGATCGTGCGCGCAGGCTGTCCATTAATATTCATAGTCCTTGATTATCCTTGAATCCACGCGCTTGCAATACAATGGCGTTATGAGTTCTTCCGTTTCGGCCGCCTTGGCCATCGCCGCCCTCGACCGTGTGTTGCGCACGCAACCGGCTACTGCCGTGCGTCTGAGCGCTCACGCGGGCAAGACCTTGCGCCTCACGCTGCCCTTGCTATCCTTGGCGTGCAGCATCAACAGCCAAGGCGGCTTAGAGCCTGCGGCGAACGATGTCACATCCGATACCGAAATAAACCTCAACGCCGCCATCCTCTTGCGCATGGCGCTACACGACCCCAAGGCCTTGCAAGCCGCGCCGGTCAGTGGTGATCTGAGCTTGGCGCGTGACCTGTTGGCCGTCTTGAACGGCTTCGACCTTGCCCTCGTCCTGCAACCCCTCATGGGCGACATCGCTGCCGCACGCGCCGATCAGATCGTAGGTCTCTGGCTGAGCGGTCGACGACACGCCTTCGCCACGCTGACCGAGAACGCCGCCGAGTACCTCGTACACGAGACCCGCGTCTTGGCCTCAGCCCCGGCGGTGGCCGCCTACAACCACGCGGTCGATCTCTTAAACGAAGGCGTAGATCGCCTAGATGCGCGTCTAAAACACCTAGAAACCCCTGCCACGGAGCTGACCCCCTGATGCGCCTCCTGCGTACCTTTCGCATCCTCTGGATCGCCGCCAGCCACGGGCTGGAAGAATTCTTCCTCGGTCACGAGCGCGTCCGCCTGATCCGTCTTTTGATGCGCGTCCTCTTCTTCTGGCGCCGCTTCGAGACCCCGCGCGCCGTGCGTCTGCGCGAGGCGCTGGAAAAGCTCGGTCCCATCTTTGTCAAATTTGGTCAGGTCTTATCCACGCGTCCCGACCTCATCCCCGCCGATCTCGCCGAAGAACTCGCCCGCTTACAAGACCAAGTCCCTCCCTTCGCGCCCGAACTCGCGCTGGCCATCGTGCAACGCGCCTACGGCAAACCCGCTGCGGCGGTGTTCGCTGCGTTTGATGCCACCGCCATCGCCTCGGCCTCGGTTGCACAAGTCCACAAGGCAACGCTCATCAGCGGTGAGCGCGTCGCCGTCAAGATCCTGCGCCCCAACATCCGCACCGTGATCGAAAAAGACCTCGCCTTGCTCGACACCCTAGCCGGCTGGCTAACCCTCTTATGGAGCGATGGCAAACGCCTGCGTCCGCGCGAGGTGGTGGCCGAGTTCGCCAAACACCTCGAAGACGAGCTCGACCTGATGCGCGAAGCCGCCAACTGCGCGCAACTGGGGCGCAACTTCAAAGACTCGCCCCTGCTCGCCGTGCCGGCCGTCTATTGGGACTACTGCACACCCGAGGTGATGGTGATGACCTGGATGGATGGCACGCCCGTCGCCCAGGTGGACGCGCTCAAACGGCGTGGCATCGACATGAAAAAACTCGGTCGCGCCGGGGTCGAGACCTTCTTCACCCAGGTCTTTCGCGATGGTTTTTTCCACGCCGACATGCACCCCGGCAACATCCAGGTGCAAGACGATGGCCGCTATGTCGCGCTCGATTTTGGCATCATGGGCACGCTTAACGAGGCCGACAAAAACTATCTAGCACAAAACTTCTTGGCCTTTTTGCAACGCGATTATCGCCAAGTCGCACGCGCCCACATCGAGGCCGGCTGGGTCCCCGCCGGGACGCGCGAGGACGAGTTTGAGGCCGCGATGCGCACCATCTGTGAGCCGATCTTTGGCCGCCCCTTAAAAGAGATCTCCTTCGGCAAATTCCTCTTGCGCCTGTTCCAGACCTCGCGCCGCTTTGGCATGGAGGTGCAACCGCAACTGGTCTTGCTGCAAAAGACCCTGCTCAACATCGAAGGCCTAGGCCGTACGCTAGACCCCGATCTCGACCTGTGGGAGACCGGCCAGCCTTTCTTGGAACGCTGGATGCAAGAACAGATGGGCTGGCGCGCCTTCAAGCGCCAGATCGAGGCCGAGGCGCCGCAGTGGGCCGCGCTGTTACCGCAACTGCCGCGCCTCATCCATCAGCGCCTGAACGAGAACCGCATGACCGGGGTCGAAGACGGCCTTAAGGCGCTAGCCGAGGCCACGCGCACCCAGAACCACCTCCTCATCGTCCTCATCGTTTTTAGCGTGGCCCTGCTAATCGTCTTCGCGCTCTAGGATGCTGACCCTCTTCATCTGCCTCTACCTCATCGCCTCGATCGCCATCGGGCTCTATGTCGCTAGGCAGGTGCACACCACGCGCGACTTCGCCATCGCCGGCCGCCACCTGCCCTTGCCGGTGGTCACGGCCACGGTGTTCGCCACCTGGTTCGGTGCCGAGGCGGTGTTCGGCATCTCGGCCACCTTTATCCAAAGCGGCCTGTCCGGCATCGTCGCCGATCCGTTTGGCTCCAGCATGTGTCTCGTCTTGGCCGGCATCTTCTTCGCCAGCGTGTTATACAAACTCAACATACTCACCCTGGGCGACTACTTTCGCCTGCGCTATAACCGCACGGTCGAGGTCTTGACCACGCTCTGCATCGTCGCCGCCTACTTAGGCTGGGTCGCCGCGCAGATCAAGGCGATGGGGCTGCTCTTCAACCTCATCACCAACGGCGCGGTGAGCGAGGAGATGGGCATGATACTCGGCGCGGCCATCGTCCTGACCTACACCACGCTGGGCGGGATGTTGTCGGTCGCCATCCTCGACTTTGTGCAGATGGGCATCATCATCGTCGGGATGCTGTTCATCGCCTGGCTGGTCAGCCTAGAGACCGGCGGCGTCGCCCCGGTCATCGAACACGCCCGTGCCGCCGGCAAGCTGGCGTTTTTCCCGCCCCCCGACCCGTGGCTGTGGATCACCTTTTTAGGCGCGTGGGTGACGATGATGTTGGGCTCTATCCCGCAACAAGATGTGTTCCAGCGCATCACCTCGGCCAAGAGTGCGAATATCGCGCTCTGGGGTTCCATCTTGGGCGCGACAATCTATTTCTGCTTCGCCTTCGTGCCGGTGTTCATCGCCTATTCGGCCACCATCATCGACCCGGTGTATTTTAACGCGCTGCTCGCCCACGACGCGCAGCGCGTCCTGCCCACCTTGGTGCTGGAACGGATGCCGCTCTTCGCGCAGGTCGTCTTTTTTGGCGCGGTGCTGTCGGCCATCATGAGCTGCGCCTCGGCCACCCTGCTCGCGCCCTCGGTGGCCTTCTCCGAAAACATCCTGAAAGGCTTTTATCCGCACCTGTCCGACCGCCGCCTGTTACACCTGATGCGCGTCACGCTGGTGGGCTTTACCGGCGTGGTGCTGCTCTTCGCCTTGAACACCGAGACCTCGATCTTCAAGATGGTCGAAAACGCCTACAAGGTGACGCTGGCCGGGGCCTTTGTGCCGCTCGTCTTTGGCGCCTTCTGGCGGCGCGCCAACAATCAAGGCGCCTTGGCCGCCATCATCCTCGGCCTGACCTCGTGGATCTTGATCGAGGTCGTGGTCGGTGAGGCCAGCCTCGTGCCGCCGCAACTCATCGGTCTGTTCATGAGCCTAGCCGGGATGATCGCGGGCTCCTTGTTGACCGGCGGCGCGGACCCGCATCGCGGCCATCGCGCCGTGCATGGCCACGCGCACCCGGCCAAACACCCCCCGGCACACACGCCACAACGCGCATGAACGCCACCACGCCGCTCCAACATCCCCATCGCGGCTGGCCCGCCCTCTATGCCATCTTCATCATCTGGGCGAGCCTCTACAGCGAACACGGTTGGCACGCCTTTCCCGTGGACCTCTTCGCCTATCTCTTCGAGCCATTGCCGCAATGGATCACGCGCACCGATCTCGCTACCAACCTTATCGTCTACCTGCCATTGGGCTATCTCCTGCGCCGCCAACTCGGGACTTGGCCGCACCCGTGGCTAGCAGTGTTTGCAGCAGCACTGCTCTCCGCTACCTTAAGTCTAAGCCTAGAGACCTTGCAACAAGCGTTGCTCGCACGCAACGCATCGACCCTTGATATTGCCGTCAACGCCTTAGGCGCCTTGAGTGGCGCGATCATCTCTTTACACCACCAGCGTTGGCGCAGAACCCTATATATCCTTCATACATGGCGTGACCGCTCCTTTCACGCAGGGGCCGCCACAGACCTCGGTCTCAGCCTACTCGGTCTTTGGCTACTGGCTCAATTCAGCCTACGCCCCTTGCCCGGTATCGGCTGGCTAACCCTACACCTACGCCCTATCGATACACAACCCGGCAGCCTCAACGACCTTAACCTCTCCTGGTTCTTCAGCCAATCCTTAGAGATGATCTGCCTAGGTGCGTTTCTCGCGACCCTCTTACGCCCTGGCCGCTATGTTGGCGCGCTAACGCTATGTTTTATGATTGCCTTTCTAACCAAGTTGATCACCGCAACCATCTTGCTTAAATGGGCCGCGGTAGGCGGACTCTTGTCTCTTGAGACCTTAGCGGCGTTCTTCTGTGCCTTCTGGTTCTTGCTCTTGCCTTGGGTCTCCCGGCATCGCCGTCACATTGCCATCGCCGCACTCATCACCATTGTCACATGGCGTCTCTGGGAAGGCGGGCCCCTGCTGTGGCCTAAACATTCCCTCTTAAATTTGGTCGGACTGGCGGCCACATTGGCCGCATGGTGGCCGCTACTCGGGTTGATTACGCTCGGCATTCAGGGTCATAAAACGCATGCAACCGAGACCCGACGCACTGACCATTAACACTCTAGCTTACAGAAGGGCTAGAGACCCCTACGGCGGCGCGGCTCGTAGTGAACGACGCCGCGCATGATCACGGGCCAAGGCAAGCCCTCTAAGTCCTGCGCCTCGGTGTTGTTCAACAGCGTGGCAATGTCGGTATCGGCGGCATCTTGCGCCTCAATCAGGCCATGGATGCTGCCACATTGGGCGCGGATTTCTTTGCCAAACGGCCACGGCTGACCGGCCTCGATGTGTAGGGCAAAGCGGGCGTTTTGATGGACGGCCTCTAGAAAGGCGCGACAGCGTTGGCTGGCGGCGGCATCAAGGCAGGTCATCAGCTCGCGTTCGGCCAACAACCGTTTTTGCGTCAGATGGCACTGCACACAGGTGGACAGAAGACCGCGTTCAAACGCGCAGGGCAGGTCGATGATGGCTTGCCTAGCGTGTGAATAAGCCTCTTCGTTATAGCCCGCCGACATGACTTAACGCCTAGTAATCGTCGCCCGCGTAGGGGTGCTCTACGCTGCTGGGGGTGGAGAGCAAGACCTCGGCCGCGAGTTCGTTAGCGGCGAAGATGACCTTGACCGTTAGCCCGTCGTTAGGCCCTAGGGTCTTGCGCCGTTCATTGGCGATGGCGCGCGCGGCACGGAAGTTTTCGTCCTCACCGATCTTGTTGAGCACGCCGATGGGGCCGAGGGTATAGATATAGTAGGGCATCAGTTGAGTTGTCCGCAGCAGTGTTTGTATTTCTTGCCGGAGCCACACGGGCAGGGGTCGTTGCGGCCGACCTTGGGGCCTTCGCGATGGGTGGGGGTGGCGGGTTCGGCCGTGTCCGCTGCCTCGGCCTCGGCCTCGGGCTCCGCACCAAAGGTGTCGTGTTGGTATTGCAGGTTGCTGACCGTCTCGTGCGGGGTGACGGCCTCGACATCGGCCTCGCTGCGGATCTGTACGGTGAGGGTGAGTTGCGTCACCTCGCGGGCGATGGTGTCGAGCATGGCCTCGAACAGTTCGAAGGCCTCGCGCTTGTATTCTTGCTTGGGGTTCTTGGCCGCGTAACCACGCAGGTGGATGCCTTGACGCAGATGATCCATGGCCGCCAAGTGTTCACGCCAGTGGTTGTCTATACCTTGCAGCAACAGGCCATGCTCAAAGGCGCGCAGGTTGTCGCCGGCCAAGGCCTCTTTCTCTGCATAGGCCGCATCGGCGGCCTGGAGGATCTTCTGCCGCACACCGTCCTCGTCCAACTGGTCGTCGGCCGCGAGCCAGTCTTGTAGCGGCAGGGCGAGCAGATATTCGCCCTTCAACACGCCTTCCAGCCCGGCCAAATCCCATTGCTCCGCCAAACTGCCGGGCGCGACATGAAGGGCAAAGAGTTCAGACAAGACCTGCGCGCGCATGCCGTGGATGCCGGCGGAGATATCCGTCACTTCGAGCAATTCGTTGCGTTGTTTGTAGATCACCTTGCGCTGGTCGTTGGCGACATCGTCGTATTCGAGCAGTTGTTTGCGGATGTCGAAGTTGCGTTGCTCGACCTTGCGTTGCGCCGATTCGAGCGAACGGTTGACCATGACATGCTCGATGGCCTCGCCCTCCGGCATCTTGAGACGGGCCATCAGCGAACCCAAACGATCGCCACCGAAGATACGCAACAGCGCATCTTCCAGCGAGAGATAAAAGCGCGAGGAGCCCGCGTCACCCTGACGACCGGAACGGCCACGCAACTGGTTGTCCACGCGGCGCGACTCGTGCCGCTCGGTGCCGATGATGTGCAGACCACCGGCGGCGAGCACCTGCTCGTGTATCGGTTGCCAGTCGGCCTTGATCTTGGCGATGGCGGCGGGGCCTTCGGCGGCATCGATGGCCTTGGCGATCGAGCCGCCCAAGACGATGTCAGTACCGCGACCGGCCATGTTGGTGGCGATGGTGATCGCGCCGGGCAGACCGGCCTGGGCGATGACCTGCGCCTCTTGCTCGTGTTGCTTGGCGTTCAAGACTTGGTGCGCCATCCCCGCGTGTTTCAGCAGGTCGGAGAGGTGCTCGTTGGTCTCGATCGAGGTGGTGCCGACCAAGACCGGCTGACCGCGCTGTTGACAGTCTTTTAGATCGGCAATGACAGCCTGCCACTTCTCGTCGCTGGTGCGATAGACGAGGTCGTTTTTGTCGAGACGCACCATCGGTCGATGGGTCGGGATGACGACGGTCTCTAGGCCATAGATCTGCTGGAACTCGTAGGCCTCGGTGTCGGCCGTGCCGGTCATGCCAGCCAGTTTGCCGTACATGCGGAAGTAGTTTTGGAAGGTGATCGAGGCCAGCGTTTGGTTCTCGCGCTGGATGGCCGCGCCTTCCTTGGCCTCGACCGCTTGATGCAGGCCATCCGACCAACGCCGCCCAGTCATCAGGCGACCGGTGAATTCGTCGACGATGATGATCTCGTTGTTTTGCACCACATAATGTTGGTCGCGGAAGAACAGCACATGGCCGCGCAGGGCGGCATAGACATGGTGCATGAGCGAGATGTTGTGCGCGTCATAGAGGCTGCCGCCCTCGGGTAACAGGCCTAATTCGGCCAAGATGGCCTCGACCTTTTCGTGGCCTTGTTCGGTAAGGGTGACGGAACGCGCCTTCTCATCGACGATGTAATCGCCCAGTTCACAGTGTTGCTCAACCGGGTCGTCCGGCTTGAAATCGCGTTCTTGGCGGGTCAGACGCGGCGGCACGACATTGACCGTAAGGTACATCGCCACATTGTCGTCGGCCTGACCGGAGATGATGAGCGGGGTGCGCGCCTCGTCAATAAGGATGGAATCTACCTCGTCAACGATGGCGTAGGCCTGGCCGCGTTGCACCCGCTGGCTGGGCTGATAGACCATGTTGTCGCGCAGGTAGTCAAAGCCGAATTCGTTATTGGTGCCGTAGGTGATGTCGGCGGCGTAGGCGGCGTGCTTATCTTCTTGCGACTGCTGCGAGAGGATGACACCGACGGAGAGACCGAGGAAGCGATAGATGCGCCCCGTCCATTCGGCGTCGCGACTGGCGAGGTAATCGTTGACGGTGATGACATGCATCCCTTTGCCGTTCAAGGCATTGAGATAGGCGGCGAGGGTGGCGACCAGGGTCTTGCCTTCGCCGGTACGCATCTCGGCGATCTTACCTTGGTGTAGGACGATGCCACCGACGATCTGTACATCGTAATGGCGCAGGCCGTGGACGCGTTTGGCGGCTTCCCGCACAGTGGCGAAGGCCTCGGGCAACAGCGCGTCGAGCGACTCGCCGGCCGCGATGCGGGCGCGGTAGGCGTCGGTATGGGCGCGTAAGTCCTCATCGGACAGGGCTTCGAATGATGCCTCTAGGTCGTTGATACGGGCCACACTGCCGCGATACTGTTTGAGCAACCGGTCGTTGCGGCTACCAAAGATTTTTTTGAAGATATTGGGCAACATGGGACGATCTCTATAGGTTGATGGCAAGCGCCAAATAGTTGTGAATGTTACCATGCAGATCCTCGTTATAGCCTGATATCGTCACGAACCCATGGTCGCTCAATTTATCCAAGCGCAGCAATGTCTTGCCGCAGAGCGGGCGTTTGCCGTTGTCTTGCCCGAGGCGCGGCGCTTAATTAAGTTGGAGGCGCGGTTGGCGGACACGCTAGGGCGTTTGGCCAAACAGGTACAGATTGCGGGGGTGCGCGGCGAGACCTTGCATCTGCAATGCGCGAACGGCTCGGTGGCGGCACGCCTGCGTAGTCAAGCGCGGGCCATCGTGGTGGCGATGCAGGAGTCCGGCGTGACGGTTACGGAGATCAAGGTCAAGGTGCGTGCGGATAGCGTATGGCAGCGCCCACGCATCAAGGCCGCGGTCAGCCCGCGGGGTATCCAGGCCTTGCGCACCTTCAAAGAGTGCCTGCCTGCGGACGATGCCTTGAGCGTGGCGCTTGAGCGCCTGCTTCGACATCAAGAGGGGCGGTTAGAATAGCCTCATGATACCTGCCGATCGCTTCTTCTTTGTGGGCCTCATGGGCTCGGGCAAGACCACGCTGGGTCGCGTCTTGGCGCGTAATCGTGGCATGGAATGTATTGATTCTGACCATGAGATCGTCGCCCGTTGCGGCGTTTCTATCCCCACGATCTTCGAGATCGAAGGCGAGGCGGGCTTTCGACTACGCGAGACGGCGATCATCGATGAGCTCACGCAACGCCAGGACATCGTCTTGGCCACCGGCGGTGGCGCGATCCTCGACCCCATCAACCGCGCCCACCTCAAGGCACGCGGCACGGTCATCTATCTGCATGGCACGCCGCACGAGCTGTACCAACGCACGCGTGGCGATCGCAACCGTCCCCTGTTACAGACCGAAGACCCGCTGGCACGGATGACTGAGCTGTATCACGCACGCCACCCACTCTATCTAGAGGTAGCCGATATCACCCTCGACACGGGGCGGCAAAGCGTACACACCCTCGTAGCCCTGTTAGAGCGCCAACTCGTCGAGATCACACGCAAAGGTACGCCGCCCTCCTCGCCCCTGACGGCGCCATGACGACCACCCCCACTACGCGCCGTTTTGACGGCCTGAACCGTGTCTATGGTGCATCGGCACTCGATCATTTCGCGGCCGCGCATGTCTGCGTCATCGGCATCGGCGGCGTCGGCTCATGGGCCGCAGAAGCACTGGCACGCTCGGGCATAGGGCGCCTCACCCTGATCGACATGGATCATATCGCCGAGTCCAATATCAATCGGCAGGCCCACGCCCTAGAGACAACACTCGGACAAGCCAAGGTCGTGGCGATGGCCACGCGGATCGCCCAGATCAACCCCCACTGTCAAGTAACCTGCATAGACGACTTCATCCGCGTAGAAGATGTCGCGACACAGGTGCCGACAGACGCCCTCGTGCTGGACGCCATCGACCAGATGGCCGCCAAGGCTGCATTGATCGCCTGTTGCCGCACACGCGGTCAGGCGATCGTCACTACGGGCGGCGCAGGGGGGCGACGCGACCCGACCCGCATCCGCATCGCCGACCTCGCGCGCGTCACCCATGACCCTTTGGCCAGCAGCCTGCGTACACGCTTACGCCGCGACTATGGCTTTCCTATCGGCGGCGCAGGTGACTTTGGTTGTCCCTGCGTCTATTCGGACGAGGCGATGGTGCCGCCCACCGCCGGGGTATGCGTGACCGCCGAAGGCGGCGCCTTAAACTGCGCCGGCTATGGCTCGTCGATGTGTGTCACCGCGGCATTTGGCTGTGCAGCGGCCAGTCAGGTCCTAGGCTTGATCCTTAACCTTAACGCCGTCGCACCATAACCTTAACGCCTCCCTAAGACACACCCGCCTGCCAAATCAGCAAACCTTGCGTACTCAACTCCATATCCACCTCTAAGATCTCCAGCGCCGCCGCACGCGTCCCGCCCCAACCATGCGCCTCTAGACGCGCCCAGAGCAGGTCACTCAACGCCGTCTTTAGCGATGCATGCGCCTTAGCGCCTAGGTGCGCTGTCGCCTGCGCGCACGCGACAAAGGCATCTAAAAGCGTATGCAGATCAGCCGCCAACCTTGGCAAATCGGTGTCTATGCGCCCCCAATGGGTCAAAAAGATCGCCGTGGGCGACAAACGCATCAGACGGTCTAGGGTAGCGTGCGCGGCCACAGGATCAAACTGCACCGGGGTCGTCGTCGGCAAGATAAAGGCGCGCCCATCGCAGTCAAATTCGCGATAAGAGACCCCAAAGCAGTCCCCCGTAAAGAGGGTGTTGGACTGGATATCATGGACACAGTAGTGGTGCTTGGCATGGCCTGGGGTATCAAGAAAACGCAGCGTCGTGCCGGCCCAATCTAGCGTAAACCCGTCCGCCGCCTCAATGATGCGCGCCGCCGCAACCGGCACAATCTCGCCATACAAACGATGAAACGCGGCCTCGCCATAGACCGCGATCGTCCCGGCCATCAGCCGCGCCGGGTCTATCATGTGCCGGATACCGCGTGGATGCAGCACCAGTTGCGCATGGGGACAGACTGCCATCAAACACCCCGCGCCGCCCGCATGATCAAGGTGGACATGGGTCACAAGGATAAAATCCACCGCCGCCACAGTTAACCTGTGGTCAGCCAGAAAGGCCAACACCTGTGGCACGGAATGCGCCGTGCCCGTATCGACGATCACCACACGCCCCGCACGCACAATAAGGTGGATCGCGACTAGGCCGGGGCGGATATAACCCGCATCTAAGGCATAGATGCCATCGGGATAAGAGACAATAAGCGACATAAATACGGGCCGTCCGAAGGGGTTAAAACGCTTTGTATCACGAAGTCCTTGCCTGCCGGCGAAGAAGTGTGGATAATAGCCCGCTTATCAATGGATTTATCCGGAGCTTGCAATGAAAGCTGGCATTCACCCGAACTACAAAGAACTTACCGTCACCTGTGGCTGTGGCAGCGTCTTCACGACCCGCTCAACCATGGTAAAACCCCTCAACATCGAGGTGTGCGGAGCCTGTCACCCGTTCTACACGGGCAAGCAAAAGATCGTCGATACGGCGGGTCGCGTCGAGCGCTTCCGTCAGAAGTACGCCAGCATCCGCAAGCAAGCAGACCCCAGCGCAGCGTAAAAGCACTGCGCTTCGGCACTGCTTCGATCTACTCACCCATAGATCACCCATAGATCACCCATAGAGATATGGCAACCATAGGTTGCCATATTTTTTAGCGCCTGCTTTAAATTGCGTTTTTGCGGATAAACTCTCGCGATCATGCAACCTGTCCCCTTACGCCCAGCCCTTTGGATTAGCCTACTGCTCGTGCTGTGGGCCTTCTATGGCCTAACCGGGCGTAGCGTATGGTGGGACAGCGAAGCCGTGGTGCTAGGCCACATCCAGACTCTATCGCTCGCCCATCCGCTGCCCTACGGACTGGCTCAACTCAGCCATACGCTCACGGCAGGCAGTCTCTCGTTTGCCGACGGCACCCGCATCGCCAGCGGCCTCCTCACCCTACTCACCCTGCTGATGACGGCCTTGGCCGCACGCGCCTTATTAGGCCCCGCCTACACCGTCGCCGCCGCGCTCGCCTTGATGGGCGCATTCGGCCTCATGATGCGCGCCCACGCCCATGTCCCCGAACTCGCCCTCATGGCCGCCTACGCAAGCCTGCTCTACGGCATCGGGCTGGCACGCCATTTCCCCTTACCGGGCGGCGTACTGATCGGCCTCGCGTGGCTGGCCTTACTCACCAGTCGCGGCCTATTTGATACCGCCGCCGGGATCGCGATCGCCCTCATCCCGCTCCTCGCGTGGCGTTGGCGTAGCGCCAACTATCTACGCGCCTGCGCATTAGCGGCTGGGGTTGCTGTCGGCGGTGGCCTGATCACCACCCTCTTCTTTGATACCGCCACGCTAACCGCTTGGTGGACACAGGCTGCGGCCTGGCCGCAGACCCTGTTAGCCCCCAAATCCGTGCTCAACCGCGCCCTGTGGTTCGCGTGGCCCTTGTGGCCCCTCGCCGTGTGGGTCATCTGGCATGAACAACGCCGCCTGAGCCGACTAGACAACCTGCTCCCCGTCTTCGCGGCCGCCGCCTTCTTGGCCCTCTTAGCCCTCTGGCCCAGCACCGAGCGCGATAACAGCCTACTGCCCCTGCTGGTACCGCTCGCCCTATTGACCGCCTATGCCCTAGAACACCTGCGGCGCGGGCCTGCGCAGGCCTTCTACTGGTTCGGCGTCCTCTGCTTTGGCTTCTTCGCCGTGGTCTTTTGGGTCTATTTCGCCGCCATCGAATGGGGCGTACCGCTCAAACTCGCCCGCCACCTCGCCAAGCTCGTCCCCGCCTATCAGCCCGGCAGCGTCACCCCCTTCAGCATCGCCATTGCCGCCACCGCGACGCTGCTCTGGTTAGTCGCCATCCCCTTCTTCAAACGCGCCACCGTACGCCCCATCCTAGTCTGGGCCACCGGCATGGCCTTGATCTGGACCCTAGCGATCAGCCTCTATCGCCCCTGGGTCGAGACCGGTTGGGGTTATGGGCCGCTGGTAAACGCCATCGCCCAACGCATCCCCGCCAACGCCTGCCTGAACGCCCCTGTCGACGCACCCCTACGCAACCTACTACGCATCGAACTCGGCGACCGGCTCAAAGACGGGCACACCTGTCGCTACCAGATCATGCGCGAAGGCACGCCCCCCGCTCAGGCCAAACTCATCTGGAAAGGCCAGCGGCCACGCAAAAAAGAGGCCATCTATCGCCTCTATCGTCGTGATCACGCGTCTTAACCCCGCATGAGCGCAGACCGACACGCGCACACGAGCGCCATCCTCTTATCTGGCGGTCGCGGTAGCCGCCTCGGTGGCATCGAAAAAGGCCTAGCCCCCTTAGCTGGAAGACCGCTGATTAGCTGGGTCATACACCGCATCGCCGCGCAAGTAGACGAGATCGTCATCAGCGCCAATCGACAACTAAACGACTACCGTGCCCTAGGCCATCCGGTCATCGCCGACACCCTGCACGACGATCAACTCAGCTCATTCGCTGGCCCCCTCGCCGGCATCCTCGCGGCCGCAGCGCACACCCACGCCGAATGGCTACTCGTCGTCCCCTGTGACACCCCATTCCTCCCCCGCGACCTAGTCGCCCGACTCCACGCGGCAAGCACACCGACACAGCGCCTCGTTCGCGCCTCGGATGCCAAACGCATACACTACGCCGTCATGCTCCTACATCGCAGCCTGTTGCCCGACATGGCCGATTTTCTAAGCGAAGGACAACGCAGCGTGCAGCACTGGCACGCACGCCACCCCGTAGCCGAAGCGTCATTTGCCGACCCTACGGCCTTTGCCAATCTGAATACGGCAGAGGATTTTGTCCGGGCGGAGGCCGCGCAACGCTGATTGTTTGAAGAGGGTGAAAGAGGGTGTGGCCTGCCCGACAGGAATCGAACCTGTAACCCCCAGCTTAGAAGGCTGGTGCTCTATCCGGTTGAGCTACGGGCAGTCGATGTGGACAGAGAGATGGAGAAATAAATGGAGAAAGATGTTGACAACGATACGGACAACATCAAAAAGAAGTGGTCGGGGTGAGAGGATTCGAACCTCCGACATCCTGGTCCCAAACCAGGCGCGCTACCGGGCTACGCTACACCCCGCCGAACGACGAACTATACCCGTACAAGACCCATAAAGCAACGCAAAACCCACTTCACCCCGTTACAATAGCGGGATTAGATCTTGCAGGGACCTCTCCATGACCGCGCACCTCCTCGACGGCAAGGCCATCGCCGCCACCGTTTTAGAGCAACTCCGCACCCGCATCGACGCCCGCCTTGGCACCGGAAAGACGCGTCCCGGCCTCGCCGTCATCCTCATCGGTAGCGACCCCGCGTCCAGCATCTATGTGCGCAACAAACGCCGCGCCTGCGAGACCGCCGGCGTGCATTCGCTCGCCTACGACCTACCGCCAACCACGACGCAAGCCGAACTCCTCGCCCTCATCCATCAACTCAACAACGACCGCGCCGTACACGGCATCCTCGTCCAAGCCCCGCTCCCCTCGCACATCAACGACACCGCCGTCATCGAAGCCATCGCCCCCGGCAAAGATGTCGACGGTTTTCACCCCTGCAACATTGGCCGTCTCGCCGTGCGCGCGCCCACCTTGCGCTCCTGCACCCCCTATGGCGTCATCAAACTGCTCGAACACACCGGCGTCGCCTTGGCCGGCCTTGATGCCGTCGTCGTCGGCGCGTCCAACCATGTCGGGCGACCGATGGCCTTAGAGCTGTTGTTGGCGGGCTGCACCGTCACCGTCTGCCACAGCCGCACAAAAGACCTCGCCGCGCATGTTGGTCGTGCCGACATCGTCGTCGTCGCCGTCGGCCGACCCGAGATGGTCAAAGGCGCGTGGATCAAGCCCGGCGCGATCGTCATCGACATCGGCATCAACCGTCTGGCCGACGGGCGACTCTGTGGCGATGTCGAATTCGCCCCCGCCTTAGCGCGTGCCGCGTGGATTACGCCGGTGCCGGGCGGCGTCGGCCCGATGACCATCGCCACCCTGCTCGAAAATACCCTACTCGCCGCCGAGGCTAGCGACTAACTCGCGACGCGCTGCAACCACGCCAGATCGACCACGCCGCGCTCGCCGTGGCCATCCGCATCTAGACGCGTGAACGGCGCGTTGACCTCACCCAAATCGGACAACACCGCCATCGCGCCCGAAAATTTAGCCTCGGCGGTGTAATCATTAATGGTCACCAAGGTACGCAGGCCCGCGCCCAAGGCCGAGTTGAGGCCGTTCTCAGAGTCCTCAAAGGCCAGACACGCATCCGCCTTTAGACCGAGTTGCGCCAAGGCCCAGACATAGATATCCGGCGCGGGTTTCTTGGCCGGCACGATGTCGCCCGCAGCGATCACCTCGAACCAGCTCACGCCCTCTGCGCCTAGTGTGTTGGTCAACAAGGCAGTGACATTCTCCGGCGTGGTGGTGGTGGCGATCGCCAAGCGCAAACCGGCTTGCCGCGCCTCATTGAGCAGCCGCAACACACCCGACCGCAAGGGGATGCGTCCCTCCGCCATCATCTGCGTGTAATGCCGCGTTTTAGTCTTGTGCAAGGCGATAACTAAGTCATCAAAGTCGTCCGGCAGTGGGTAGTCCGTATTGAACCGATCAACATAAAAACGGATGCGCTCCTTGCCACCGGTCACCGCGAGCAACTCCCCGTACAAAGCGACACCCCACACCCAGTCAAGACCAAACTCGTGGAAAGCGGCATTAAAAGCGAGCCGATGGCCATCGCGCTCGGTATCGGCCAAGGTGCCGTCCACATCAAAAATCAAGGCTTCTATAACAGGCATACACATCTTTCTAAACAAAGGACAAACAAAGGGCTAAAATAGCAAACCGCGCCTAGTGTCACGCGCGTGAGTCCGTCATTTTATCCTGCCATCCTGTCATCGCAAGGTTTAATCTTGAACAACGCACCCCATGCACCGCATCACAACCCCGCCTTCGACGCGCTCTTTAGCGGCACGCTCTACAGCCTACTCCACTGGGACACACTCGATCAGTTTTGGGCGGCCATCGATCGCGAGGCCGGTTGGTATCTCTACGCCATCGGCGAACACTGCCCAAGCGATATCGCCGATGGCGCGCATGTCGAGACCTTTATCCGCGAGATTAACGCCCTGTTGCGCAAGGACCACGATGAAAGTTATTGCGGCATCGTCTATGCCGACGACCTTAGCAACCCCCAGCTGATTAAGATCTACGACCCCAATCACCTCGGCAGTTCGTGCGGCGCGGCCGGTTACCGCATCCTCCCCGGCTGGGTGATGAGCCGCGTCGCCCCGTCCGAACTCGTCCCCGAGCACATCGTGCCGCAAAATCGCCGCCGCTGGTGGCAAGGGTTTTTGAATAGTATCGGCATCGGTTGACGACAGCGCCTTAGCAACATGCATCAAAAAAGGCGACCGAGGTCGCCTTTTTTGATGCAGCAAAACCGCTTACGCTGCGGCAGGTGTTTCCGCCGAGGGGGCTTCCGCTACAGGCTCAGCCACGGGTCGCTCGATCAAGGCCTTGGCCGACAGCTTGACGCGGCCACGGTCGTCGATCTCCAACACCTTGACGCGTACGGTCTGGCCTTCTTTCAAGAAGTCCGACACGGTGTTGACGCGCTCGTGGGCGATCTGCGAGATGTGCAAAAGGCCGTCACGGTTGGGGATGAGGTTCACAAAGGCGCCAAACTCGGCCAACTTGGTGACCGTGCCTTCGTAGATCTGGCCCACTTCGACATCGGCGATCAGATCAAGGATGCGCTTCTTGGCCAACTCACCGGCTTCCGGATCGGTGTAGGCGATATTGACCGTACCGTCATCCTTGATCTCGATCTGCGTATGCGTCTCTTCGGTCAAGGCACGGATGTTCGCGCCGCCCTTACCGATCACATCGCGCACCTTTTCGGGTTTGATCTTGATCGTAATGATGCGCGGCGCGTACTGGCTCATCTCGTGCGGCGCGGCCTCGGCCTGTTGCATCAGGCCCAAGATATGCAGACGACCGTCACGCGCTTGGCGCAAGGCGACATCCATAATGTCCTTGGTGATGCCCTCAATCTTGATATCCATCTGCAAGGCGTTGACGCCGTTGACCGTGCCAGCGACCTTGAAGTCCATATCGCCGAGGTGATCTTCGTCGCCCAAGATGTCGGTTAGCACCGCAAAGCGGTTGCCGTCTTTAATGAGGCCCATGGCCACGCCGGCGACATGCGAACGCAAGGGCACGCCCGCGTCCATCAGCGCCAACGAACCGCCACACACCGAGGCCATCGAGCTAGAACCGTTCGATTCGGTGATCTCAGAAACCACGCGAATGGCGTAATCAAACGCCTCTTTGGGCGGCAGACAGGCGGTCAACGCGCGCTTGGCGAGGCGACCGTGGCCGATCTCGCGGCGCTTCGGGCTACCCGTGCGCCCGGTCTCGCCGGTGGCGTAGGGGGGCATGTTGTAATGCAACATGAAACGGTCGTGATATTCGCCGGTCAGTGCGTCGATGGTCTGCGCCTCGCGCCCTGTACCCAGCGTGGCGACGACCAAGGCCTGCGTCTCGCCCCGAGTGAACAGCGCCGAACCGTGCGCACGCGGCAGGACGCCGGTGCGGATGGTGATCGGCCGCACGGTGCGTGTGTCGCGCCCGTCGATACGCGGCTCGCCTGCCAAGATGCGGCTACGCACGATCTTGGCCTCGACATCAAAGAACAGGTTTTTGACCTGATTGACCGCCTCGGTATCCATGTCCTTGGTGATCATTGCGGCAAACACGCGGGCGCGAATCGCATCGACCGCCACAGTGCGCGCCTGCTTTTGACGGATGGAATAGGCCTCAGCCATCTCGGCCGCACACAAGCCATTCATCTGCTCGATCTTTGCTGCCGGGGTCTCGGCGGCTTGCCAGTCCCACGCGTCTTTGCCGCACTCATCGACCAGCTCGTTGATGGTGTCGATGACGACCTGCATCTGCTCGTGGCCATAGACGATCGCGCCCAACATGATGTCTTCAGACAACTCATCGGCCTCGGATTCGACCATCAGCACCGCGACATCCGTACCGGCTACGATAAGGTCCAACGAGGAGGTTGCCAGCTCGGACAGGTCCGGGTTGAGGCAATATTCGCCATTGATATAACCCACGCGCGCCGCGCCCACCGGGCCGTTGAACGGGATGCCCGACAAGGCCAGCGCCGCAGAGGCGCCGATCAGCGACGCGATATCCGCATTCACCTCGGGGTTCTGCGACATCACCGTGGCGATGATCTGCACCTCGTTGTAAAAATTACCTGGAAATAAGGGGCGCAAGGGGCGATCAATCAAGCGCGAGACGAGGATCTCGTTCTCGGACTGCTTGCCTTCGCGACGGAAAAAGCTGCCCGGGATGCGGCCAGCCGCGTAGGTTTTTTCCTGATAATCCACCGTCAAGGGGAAGAAATCCTGCCCCGGCTTGATCTCGTGTTTACCGACCACGGTGACGAGCACCATGGTGTCGTCGCAGGTCACCATCACCGCGCCATCGGCCTGACGCGCGATCTCGCCGGTCTCTAGGGTGTATTGACGCTTACCGTATTGAAAAGTCTTTTTTACAGCTACTGGCAATGAGCTCACGACTACCTCGTCACATTATCTAAGTGAACCGCGCCCTACTTTTACGCTTTTAAAGTAAGGCAAAGCAAGGCGCGGGTTTCCTGCACGGCGCACAGGCACGCTGAGACCACACACCCAGAGGCGTGCGTACAGATTACTTACGCAGACCCAGACGCTCGATCAGGCCGCGATAAGCCTCGACATTGCGCGACTTGAGGTAGTCCAACAAACGACGGCGGCGCGAAACCATCTTCAGCAAGCCACGACGAGAGTGGTGATCTTTGACATTGGCCTTGAAGTGGCCAGTCAGGTCATTGATACGAGCGGTCAGCAAAGCGACCTGAACCTCAGGCGAACCGGTGTCGCCCTGAGCGCGTTGATAATCGGCAACAGTTTGTGCCTTTTGTGTGGTGGTAACAGCCATTTTTTCATCTCCAACGGAAAGCGGCGGATTATACCGCAAAAAATCGTTATTTCTCAAGTGGTTTATTACCGCGTCGCGTATTTATTGTCGCGTCGCTATTAAGCGCTTAGGCGCGAGTTTGCCGTCCTCATCGCCCTCGGCCACGCCAAGTAGGCGGCCATCGGGGGCATAGACGGCGTAGGCCGCGCCTACCCGCAGGCCGCTGCGCCAGATCGCTTGGCCATGGCTGAACTGATCGGCCGAGTCGATATCAAGGTCCAACCGCGTTAGATCGCCGAGCAGGCAATCGGCCGGTAACAGCCATGCGTCGCGCTCTGCCTCGGTTGCGGCCTCTAGCGTGGGCAGGTCACAGCCGTCCGCCAAGCGAAATGGGCCGACGGCCTCGCGGCGCAGGGCGGCAAGGTGCGCGCCGCACCCTAGCGCCGCGCCGATGTCCTCGGCTAGGGTGCGCACATACACGCCCTTGCCGCTGTGGACGCGCAGGGTGAGCCGGTCGCCCGCCAAGGCCACGAGGTCGATCCGATGCACGACCACGGGACGCGCCGCGCGGTCTAGCGTCTCACCCCGGCGGGCGTATTCGTATAGGGGTTTGCCGTCGCGCTTTAGGGCCGAGTGCATGGGCGGCACTTGCAGGATGTTGCCGATAAACGGCGGCAAGACGGCCAAGACCGCCGCCGCGTCGACCTGTACCGGCCGCGTCTCGATGACCTCGCCCTCGGGATCGGCCGTCGTGGTGCGTACACCCAGATGCACCTCGGCGAGATAGACCTTGTCGGCGTTGAGCAGGAATTGTGAAAACTTGGTCGCCTCACCCAAACAGATGGGCAAAAGACCACTGGCGAACGGGTCTAGCGTGCCGGTATGGCCGGCCTTCTCGGCGCGCAACAGCCATTTGGCCTTTTGCAGCGCGGCGTTGGATGACCAGCCGATGGGTTTGTCGAACAACAACACGCCATCCAGATGACGGCGTGGACGACGCGTTACAGCCTGCGTCATTCCGGGTTGGGGGCGGTGTTGGGCGCGCTGTCGGGCGCGCTATCGGCCGGGGCTTCCGATGCCGCCTCAGCGTGACGCCGGTCTTCGGCGACGGCCTGATCGATAAGATGCGACAAATGGGCACCGCGCTCGATCGAGATATCGTAGACGAAACTCAGCCTAGGCACGATGCGCAGGTCCATGCGTTGTGCCAACTGGCTGCGGATAAACCCGGAGGCGCGTGCCAAGGCCAATGCGGCCTGCGCCGGATCACCTTGTAAGAGGGTGAAAAACACCTGCGCGTTTTCGAGATCGCGCGCCACGCGCACAGCGGTAAAGCTGACCCCGGCTACGCGCGGATCGCGTACCTCGCGGGCGCAGATGGTCGCCAGTTCAAAGCGAATCTGCTCTTCGATACGGCGTGCACGCTCGCTATTAGCCATGTCCTTGCGTCCGTCTGATTAGAGCGTACGCGCCACCTCGATGACCTCGTAGCATTCCAGTTGGTCGCCCTCTTGGATGTCGTTGTAGCCCTTGAGCGACAGACCGCATTCGAAGCCCGCCTTGACCTCTTTGGCATCGTCCTTGAAACGCTTGAGCGAGTCGAGTTCGCCGTCGTGGACGACCACATTGGCGCGCAACACCCGCACCCGCGCCGAACGCTTGAGCTGGCCTTCTTGCACCAGACAGCCCGCCACCGCGCCCACCTTGGGGATCTGATAGACCTGACGCACCTCGGCCAGACCCAGTTGCACCTCGCGTTTTTCGGGCGACAACAGGCCCGACAAGGCGGCCTTCACATCGTCCACCGCTTCGTAGATGATGTTGTAGTAACGGATGTCGATGCCCTCGTTCTCGGCCAGCTTGCGTGCTGGCGCGTCGGCGCGGACATTGAAGCCGATCAGCACGGCCTTGGAGGCCAGGGCCAGGTTGACATCAGACTCGGAGATCGCGCCCACGGCGGCGTGGATGATCTGCACCCGCACCTCGTTGGTTGACAGTTTCGACAAGGCGTGTTGCAGGCCTTCATGCGAACCCTGCGCGTCGGCCTTGAGGATGACCGGCAACGACTGCACCACGCCCTCCTCGCCCATGTGGCTGAACAGGTTTTCTAGCTTAGTCGCCTGTTGACGCGCCAACTTCACCTCGCGGAACTTGCCTTGGCGGAACAGGGCGATCTCGCGTGCCTTGCGCTCTTCGGTCAGGATCAGCACATCCTCGCCCGCGTTGGGGACATCGGACAGACCCTGGATCTCGACCGGGATCGACGGACCCGCGCTCGCAATCGCCCGACCATTCTCGTCCAGCATGGCACGCACACGACCAAAGGCCGTGCCGGCCAACATGACATCGCCACGCTTCAAGGTACCCGATTGCACCAGCACCGTCGCGACCGGGCCACGGCCCTTGTCGAGCCGCGCCTCGATGACGATACCCCTAGCGGGTGCGTCGATCGCGGCCTTCAGTTCCAACACCTCGGCCTGCAAGAGCACCGCGTCGAGCAGCGCGTCGATGCCCACGCCGGTCTTGGCCGAGACCTCGATAAACTGCGCGTCACCGCCCCAGGATTCGGGCACAACGCCTTCGTTAGACACCTCCTGACGCACCTTTTCGGGGTTGGCATCGGGCTTGTCTGACTTGGTGATCGCCACCACGATAGGCACATTAGCGGCCTTGGCGTGATGGATCGCCTCTTTGGTCTGCGGCATCACGCCGTCGTCGGCCGCCACCACCAAGATGACGATATCGGTCGCCTTCGCGCCGCGTGCTCGCATCGCCGTAAAGGCCTCGTGGCCCGGCGTATCGAGGAAGGTCACCATGCCCTTTTCGGTCTCGACATGGTAGGCGCCGATATGTTGAGTAATGCCGCCGGCCTCGCCGTGCGCGACGCGCGCCTTGCGGATGTAGTCGAGCAGCGAGGTCTTACCGTGGTCCACATGGCCCATGACGGTAACGACCGGTGCGCGCGGCAACAGCTCGAAATCTTTATGCTCCACCGCATCGCCGAGGAAGTCCTCGGGAGTATCCATGGCCGCCGCCTTACCGATATGGCCCATCTCTTCGATGATAATCAAGGCGGTATCTTGGTCGAGGATCTGGTTGATGGTCACCATAGAACCCATCTTCATCAGGGCCTTGATAACCTCTGCGGCCTTGACCGACATCTTGTGCGCGAGATCCGCCACTGAGATCGTCTCCGGCACCAAGACCTCACGCACGATGGTCTCTAGCACCGGCGCCGGTGCGGCCTCATGCTGACCGCGGCCCGAACGACCGCGTGCCCCGCCCTTGCCGCGCCAATTACTGTCCGTCCCCGTTCCCGCACCGCGCGTCTTCAGCGCGCCTTTTTTGGCAGTACGATCATCCAAACGCGTAGGCGCGGCCTTTTCTTTGGCTTTAGGCTGCGACCCCGGTTTCACGGTGATCTTGCGTGGCTCGGCCGGTGCTGCAGCCACCTTAGCCGCCGCAGCAGCCGCCGCTTCTGCCGCCTGTTGACGACGCAGCAGCGTATCTTGTTTCTCGCGCAGGTCGGCATCTTGCATCGCCCGCAATCTAGCCTGACGCGCCTCTTGTTGTTCACGCGCGGCGCGATCAACATCACTAATCACATACGCTGCGGCCTTGCGCGACTTTTGGACGGGAATCTCAACGGTGGAGACAGCTTCTGCCTCCACCGCAACCGGGGCTGCCGGCACGGGAGATGGCACGACGACCTCCGCCGGCTCAATCACCGGCTCAATCACCGGCTCAATCACCGGCTCAACCACCGGCTCAATCACTGGCGCCATCGCCTGCGCGGCCTCGATCTCAATCGCTGACACGGCCGGCTCAACAATAGCATCCGCCGCATCGGCCACAACAACCGCGGTCACGGGCGCTTCACGCTTAACGAGAACCCGCTTTTTGCGCACCTCCACCTGAATCGTACGCGCACGCCCTGTGCTATCTGCAGTGCGGATCTCACTAGTAGATTTCCGCGTCAGGGTAATGCGCGGTTTCACTTCCGTTGTGGCGCCATGCTTGCCGCGCAGATAAGACAACAGACTATCCTTGTCATGGTCAGACAAGATATCCTCAACGCTTTGGGCATGCACCCCAGCAGATCTCAGCTGCTCCAGCAAGACCTCAGGAGAGACCTTGAGAGTAGAGGCAAACTGTTCAACATTCATGCGGGTACCGCCTTATTAATTAACATTAACAACAACCTACGACAATTTCCGCGCAGCCATAATAAGCCGATCAGCCAGATCAGTATCCATCCCGGATGCCTCGACCAATTCGTCGGTCGCCAGATCGGCCAAATCGTGCACGGTGTGGATCCCGGCCTGCGCAAGATGCGCCGCTGTCGCCTCATCCATACCATCAACGCTCATCAAATCGCCCGCATCGCGCTCCACGCGTTCCTCGCTAGCAATCGCCTCCGTCAACAAGGCATCACGGGCACGCGTACGCAGCTCTTCGATCGTCTCGGCGTCAAACGACTCCATCTCCAGCATCTCGGCCAGCGGCACATAGGCGATCTCTTCGAGGCTAGTAAAACCCTCTTGGATCAGGACATCGGCGACCTCTTGGTCGATGTCGAGGCGCGCCATAAACTGAGCGCGTACCGTGTCAATCTCATCGTTACGCTTATCATCGGCCTCAGACTCGCCCATGATGTTGATGGCCCAACCGGTCAACTCACTGGCCAAACGGACATTTTGACCGCCACTACCAATCGCCTTAGCCAATTGATCTTCCGCCACGGCCACATCCATACTGTGCCGCCCCTCATCAACCAAGATGCCACTGATCTCGGCCGGGGCCAAGGCGTTGATCACCATCTGCGCAGGATCATCCGACCACAACACGATATCCACACGCTCGCCGGCCAACTCATTGGTCACCGCCGTAACGCGCGAACCGCGCACACCGATGCAAGTCCCTTGCGGATCGACCCGTGCGTCGTTGGACTTGACAGCAATCTTGGCGCGCATCCCCGGATCGCGGGCGGCGGCCATGATCTCGATCAACCCATCTTCGACCTCGGGAACCTCTAACGCAAACAGGTGCGCGATGAAGTCCGGCGCGGTGCGCGACAAGATCAGTTGCGGGCCACGGCCCGCCGTCTCGACACGCAACAAATAGGCGCGCACACGGTCGCCCACGCGCAGGTTCTCACGCGGGATCATCTGATCACGGGACAGCAGACCCTCAATACGGCCACAATCCACGATCAGGTTGCCGCGCTCAGCACGCTTGATCGTGCCCATCACCAAGGCCTCGTTACGATCTAAGAATTCCTCTAGGATCTGCTCGCGCTCCGCGTCACGAATCTTCTGCAAGATCACCTGCTTAGCCGCCTGCGCGCCGATACGACCGAAGTCCACGGCCTCAATCGGCTCCTCGATATAGCCATCCACCTCGGCGGCTGCGTCGATCTCCAGCGCCTCAAAATGTAGATACTGACGATCTGGGTACTCTAAACCCGCCTCGTCCGGCAACACCTGCCAACGCCGAAAGGCCTCGTAATCGCCGCTAGCACGGTCGATTTGCACGCGCACCTCAACATCTTCCTGAAAGCGTTTTTTCGTCGCCTGCGCCAAAGCGGCCTCAAGCGCACCGAACACCACATCCGGCACGACATTCTTCTCGCGCGCCAAGGCATCTACCAGCATCAATATTTCACGACTCATTCCGCTCTCCGGGATCCATCAAATTCATAAATCGGGGATCAGGCGCGCCTTGTCGATATCGGCCAGCGTGATCAACACCTCCGCCCCCGCATCCTCAACCTGCAACACCACCTGCCCCGCACGCAACCCCATCAGGACACCGCTAAATCGCTTACGCCCATCCAGAGGTCGCAACAAGCGAAACTGCGCCTTCTGGCCAGCAAACCGCTCAAAATCAGCCGCCTTGACCAAAGGCCTGTCTAGGCCCGGTGAAGACACCTCCAGCCGGTCGTAATCAATCATCTCGACCTCGAAGACCCGCGACAACTGCCGGCTCACCTGCTCACAATCCGCCAGGCCTATCCCCGCCGGTTGGTCAATATAGATGCGCAAGAGACCACGGCCGATGCGCTCTAACGCGACCAGCTCATAGCCCATGCCCACCAAAGTGGTCTCAATCAAAACAGGTAAATCAACAGACAAAACGGTAGCCCCAAAATAAAAAATGGGCCAACAGCCCATCCAACAAGCCGCGCATTATACGGCACTCGGCAGACTAAATCAAACAGCAGGGGAAATTATGACGCGGCGGTAAAAAACATGAGGTCATTGCAACCCCAACCAACCCTATCACTGGTGCCCGGAACCGGAATCGAACCGGTACGACCTCACGGCCGAGGGATTTTAAGTCCCTTGTGTCTACCTATTTCACCATCCGGGCGAACGCTGAGCAGCACGGGAAACTGGAGGCGCGAGCCGGAGTCGAACCGACCTACACGGATTTGCAATCCGGTGCATAACCGCTTTGCTATCGCGCCAAAAATGCGCCTAAGACTGGAAGGATGTCATCTGAAAAAACGCCATCCAGAAAATCTGGAGCGGGAGAAGAGTCTCGAACTCTCGACCTCAACCTTGGCAAGGTTGCGCTCTACCAACTGAGCTACTCCCGCATTGAGCCGTGCATTTTACAGGCTGTCGCACGAATGTCAACAGGCCGTAACAATTATTAGCATAAGGCGGCATCGCTACAGGCGGCCGTCCAAGTGACCGCACCGCCGGACACGGTTGGGGTGAGCGTGTGGGTTTTTACAGATCCAAAAGTGGTTGAGTCACCGGTCGCCACAATGGCCGCCGTTGTACCCGTTATAGTCACGCTACCCACATAGCCTCCTATCGCCGCCGCCGTCAGATCAGCGCCCACCTTGGCGTCGGTGTCACATGAAGCGACGGCGCCATTCTTTTGTAAGCAAATCTCGATCGCCATCTTTACCGGTGCAGTGGCCGCGACCACCTCCGAAAACTTGGCCTTCTTGGTGTAAGCGCTGTACTGCGGCACGGCCACCGCCGCGAGGATGCCGATAATCACCAGTACCATCAATAATTCGATCAGAGTAAAACCTGCCTGTTTACGCATCACACACCCCCTATTTTTAAAAATCGTCGTTAGCGCAACGCCCGCCACGCCATACGCAGATAATGCAGCATCGACCACAGGGTCAGCAGTGCGGCGATGTCTAGCAGCCAACGGCCCGCCATCTGAGTATGCACAAAGCCCGGTAACGGGTCATGGAACAGCAACAGCGTAATGGCGGCCATCTGCGCCGCCGTCTTCAGCTTGCCGACAAACGACACCGCTACGCTGTGATCCTTGCCGATGCGCGCCATCCACTCCCGCAGGGCGGAGATCGCAATCTCGCGGCCGATAATAATGATCGCGACATAGACATTGGCACGCTCTAGATCGACCAAGACGATCAAGGCCGCCGCCACCATCAACTTATCCGCGACCGGATCCAAAAAGGCGCCGAAGGCCGAGGTCTGGTTAAAACGCCGTGCCAGATAACCATCCAGTCCATCGGTCACGGCGGCCAAGGCAAAGATGGCCGTGGCGATGAGGTTAATCTGCCCTTGTGCCAACATCCCGTCGGGCAGATAGAACACGCCCACGAAGATCGGGATCAACGCGATGCGCAGCCAAGTCAAGGTATTGGGTAAGTTCATGGGCATACTTAAATCGGGGCCTAGGTATGTAGGGCAGCGTAAATCTGTTCGGCCAAGGCACGACTAATGCCATCCACTTGGGCGATCTCCTCAATGCCCGCCGATTGTACGCCGCGCAAGCCGCCAAATGTTTGCAATAGGCGTTGCCGGCGTTTTGCGCCGATGCCCGCGATTCCCTCTAGGCTAGAGGTCACCCGCGCCTTGGCGCGCCGCGCGCGGTGGCCGGTAATCGCAAAACGATGCGCCTCGTCACGGATCTGCTGGATGAGATGCAGGCCGGGATGATCGGGCGGCAGGCGCAAGGCCTCAGCCTCATCGGGCCAGATCAACTGCTCCAAGCCCGCTTTACGCGCCTCGCCCTTGGCCACGCCCAACAACCGCAGCGTCGCCAACCCCAACTCATCTAACACCGCCTGCGCCACATTGACCTGACCCCTGCCACCATCAATCAACACCAAATCGGGCAAGGCCGCCGCCCCCTCCGCCGTCGCGTGCCCCTCATAGCGCCGCAACAAGGCCTCGCGTAGCGCGGCATAGTCGTCCCCACCGACCGCCGGGGTGACATTAAAACGACGATATTCAGCATTTTGCATCATGCCGCGATCGTACACCACGCACGACACCACCGTCGCCTCACCCTGCGTATGGCTGGCATCAAAGCACTCGATGCGGGCGATGGTTGCATCTGTCACGCCATCGTCCGTACCCAGCAAGGCCGCGTTCAACGCCGCCAAGCGCACCTCTTGCCCCGCTCGCTGCCCTTCACGCGCGGTCAAGGCCAAGGTCGCATTTTGTTGTGCCGCGTCCAGCCACGCACGCCGCTCTCCCGTCACCCGCGTCTGCACCTGAACGGCCGCGCCCTGCGCGGTCTGTAGCCAACTCGCCGCATCGCACGCCTGCGCCACGATCAACACATCAGGTGCGGGCTGATGCGCATAGTGTTGCGCGACAAAGGCCTCCAACACCCCGGCGCTATCCGCGCCCACCACATGCGCGGGGAAGAACGCCCGTCCGCCTAGGCTACGCCCGCCGCGCACCATCATCAGATAGACGCAAGCCAGACCGCCCGCCATCGCCACCGCCAAGATGTCCGCGTCGTGTGCGCTACGGCTCTCTACAAACTGCTGCTCGCGCACCTGATTCAAGGCCAACACCTGATCGCGCAAGCGCGCCGCCGCCTCAAAACGCAAGGCATCAGCCGCGGCCTGCATCTCGCCCTGCAGGCGCGTGATCAACTCCCCATCGCGTCCCGACAAAAATAACGCCGCATCGGCCACATCGCGTTGATACGCCGCCGCCTTGATCAAGCCCACACAGGGCGCCGTGCAACGCTGGATCTGATGCAACAAACAGGGGCGCGAACGATGTTCGTACACACTGTCTTCACAGGTGCGCAGACGAAAGGCCTTTTGCAAGATCTGGATACTTTCCTTGACCGCCTGCGCGTGAGGATACGGCCCAAAACACTGCCCGCCGGCCACCGCGCCGCGCTGAAACGCCAGACGAGGGGCCTCATGCTCCGACAACACCACATACGGATACGACTTGTCATCCCGAAACACGATGTTGTAGCGCGGCGCTAAGGCCTTGATGAGATTGCTCTCCAACAACAAGGCCTCTGACTCCGAACGCGTCACCGTGATCTCAAGCGCACGCACATGGCTCAACATCAAACGGATGCGCGGGCTTAGATCGGCCTTCTGAAAATAACTCGCGACGCGCTTTTTAAGGTCGCGCGCCTTGCCCACATACAACACCTCACCCGCCGCATCGAGGTAACGATAGACGCCAGGCAGATGCGGCAGTCCGGCGATGATCGCGGCGGGCTCAAAGGCGCTATCGGTCGAGTTCATCACGGATCGCAGCAAACACGGCGGCAAACGCCTCGGGGGTCAACCGCCGCGTCTGCGTGTTGTAGCGCGAACAGTGATAGCTATCAAACAGCGTCAGGCCACCCGGCACGGCGTGGCGCGCCGCGTGGCCGAACCGCGCCGCAGCGGCCTTCATCCCCAGCGCACGCAACACCGCCGCGTGGGCGATCTGCCCCAAGGCCAACACCACCGTCCCCGCAGGCAAGGCCTGCAACTCCTCACGCAGAAAGGCGTTGCATTGCACGACCTCCGCCGTCGTCGGTTTATTGTCCGGCGGCAGACACTTCACCGCATTGGTGATACGGCACGCGATCAGGCGCAGGTCATCGTCCGCCGCCACACTCAACGGGCCACTAGCAAAACCAAAGCGGTGCAGGGTCGCGTAGAGCAACAACCCCGCATGATCGCCCGTAAACGGTCGCCCCGTGCGGTTCGCGCCATGCATCCCCGGCGCCAAGCCGACGATCAAGAGACGCGGCGCGTCCACCCCAAACGCGGGCACCGGACGACAAAAATAGCTCGGAAATTGCGCCTGTGTGGCGTCTAAAAACGCCGCCAAGCGCGGGCACGCACGACAGTCTGAGGCCAAGATCACGACGGCGACGGTTCAGCTTGCAAGGTCGCATGGCCGATGCCCAACGGGGATAAATGGGCCCGCGCCGCCGCCAAGATACGCGGCCATTCCGTCAACGACGCCACATCCAAATGCGCCGAGAGCGCGACCTGTCCCGAGGACAACGACCACACATGCAGATCATGTACCGAGTTCACCCCGGGGATCTGCGCCAAACCATGCGCGATAGCGGCCAGATCAATATGCGCCGGCACCGCTTCCAGCAACACCTGCACGGCATCCTTTAACAGGCGCAGCGCCGAGGCCAAGATCAACACCGCCACCAACACCGACAAGGCGGGGTCCATCCACAACCAGCCCACCCAATAGATCACCGCACCCGAGATCAACGCCGCCACCGAACCCAAGGCATCGCCCATCACATGCAGCAAGGCGGCGCGCGTGTTCAGGTCATGACCGCCCTGATGCAAACGCCACGCGACCAGCAGATTGACCAACAAACCGATCGCCGCCACCACCATCACCATCTCGCCCTGCACGGCCTGCGGCGCGGCCAGCCGTTGTACGGCCTCAAACGCGATCCACGCAATCAAGACCAGCATCAACACCCCGTTGGACAAGGCCGCCAACACCTCCAAGCGCACCAGGCCATAGGTATGCCGCGCCGAAGGTGGCCGCCGCGCCAGCCACGCCGCCATCGCCGCCAAGGCCAGCGCACTGCTATCGGTCACCATGTGTCCCGCATCCGAGATCAAGGCCAAGGAGCCCGACCACACGCCCGCAATCGCCTCAATCACGGCAAAACCCAAGGTCAACAACATCGCCACCCAGAAATGCTGATGCGCCCCCGCATGGCCCAGATGGTGCGTCAGATGCTCGGTGTCCGTATCCAGACTCAAACCCGCATCATGCCCCACGCGCGGCCTCCGTCGGGTCAGACAACAACAGATCGCCATCGCGTTCGCCCAGCCCAGCAAGATGATGCACCGCCGTCATAAAACGCTGGCTTTCGTGCAGGTGGCGCAGCGAAGGCGGATGCGGCCGCCCGTGCATCCGCGCAAAACGGATCAACGAGGTCGGCGGTGTCTCACGCTTCGTCCGCGCCAAGACCTCATCGACGCGCTCGGGGTGATTACAGATCAAGGCCATATCACAGCCCGCCGCCCACGCCGCCTGAGCCCGCGCCGCCGCATCGCCCGCCACGCTCGCCCCCTCCATCGACAGATCGTCGCTAAAGATCACCCCCTCAAAACCCATCTCATGGCGCAAGACCTGCGTCAACCAATGCGTCGAAAACCCCGCCGGGGCCGCATCGACCTTGGGATAGATCACATGCGCCGGCATCACCGCCGCCATACCGTTCTCGATCATGCGTCGGAACGGCAACATATCCGGCGCGATCTCCGCCAGACTGCGCGGATCGACAGGGATATCGACATGCGAGTCCGCCGTCACAAAACCGTGTCCCGGAAAATGTTTACCGCACGCCGACATCCCCGCATCGTGCAGGCCCAACATCACCGCATGCGCCAACTCAAACACCGTCTTAGCTTGGGCATGAAAGGCGCGATCACCAATCACGCGACTACCACCATAATCCAAGTCCAGCACGGGCGCAAAGCTAAAATCCACCCCCACTGCCCGCAGCTCCGCGCCCATCACATAGCCCGCGTCGCGCGCCAACAGACGCGCCCGTTGCGGATGCGCGTCGTACACCTCGCCCAAGGCGCGCATCGGCGGGATCAGCGTAAACCCGGTGCGAAAGCGTTGCACCCGCCCCCCCTCGTGATCGACCCCGATCAACAGATGCGGATGGCGCAAGGCGTGGATCTCGTGCGTCAAGGCCGTCATCTGCTCGGCCGATTCAAAGTTGCGCGTAAACACGATCACGCCGCCGACCAAGGGGTGCAGCAATCGCCGCCGATCCGCATCAGTCAAGACCTTGCCGACCACATCGATCATCAAACTGCCCAGCGGCAGGTGTACAGACGCAAGGTTCATGCAACTCCCGTGGATTCAATCACAACAAAGGCTAGCGCCAGATCATGCTCATCGCTCAAACTCAAATGGACGCGTTGCATCCCGCGCTCGCTCAGCCACGCCGACAACGCCGCATCAAAGACAAACGCCGGTTTACCCAAGGCATCATGTCCCACCGTCATCGCCGGCATCAGCACCGGCGGCCGCAAGCCCGTGCCCACCGCCTTAGCCAGCGCCTCTTTAGCCGCAAAGCGTTTCGCCAAAAAATGCGGCTTAGACGCGGCCCGCGCAAGGTCATCCGCCTCCGCCGCCGATAAAATACGCCGCGTCAAGCGCTCGCCATAACGCGCATACGCCGTCGCCATGCGCGCCACCTGAACGAGATCATTACCGATACCTAAAATCATAGGGCGGGATGGTCGCCTAAGGATGCGCCGCTGTAAAGGACAAAACACCCGCCTACGAGCGTTTCTTCGCCCGAGGATGCGCCGCATCATAGACCTTGGCGAGGTGCTGGAAATCGAGATGGGTATAGACCTGCGTCGTAGATAGGCTGACATGGCCAAGCATCTCTTGCACCGCACGCAGGTCGCCGGACGATTGCAAGACATGGCTGGCAAAGGAATGGCGCAGGGCGTGCGGGTGTACGCGCTGCGTCACGCCATGCCGCAAGGCCATGCGCTTTAAGCGTTGCCGCACCACGCCGGGACTGATGCGCGCGCCCCGCGCACCGACGAATAACGCGGCATCGTTCGTCATCGTGTCTTTCGCCACCCCGCCGCGCATCAATAACCACGCGGCAATCGCCTGTTGCGCCGCGCGGCCGACGGGCACGACGCGCTCTTTTTGCCCCTTGCCCAGGACGCGAATCTCGCCGCTAGCCGCGTCCACACTATGCGGGTTGAGCGCAATCAACTCTGCCAGACGCAGCCCCGAGGAATACATCAACTCAAACATCGCGCGATCTTGTACCGCCAAGGGACCATCCTCAGTCGCGCCTGCCGTCAGCAAGGCCGCCATCTCGTCCGGTGACAAGGTATGCGGCAGGCGTTTCTCGCCGCGCGGCGGGCGTATCCCTAGACACGGGTTATTCGCCGCGCCGTGTTGCTTGGCGAGAAAACGAAAGAAGCTACGCCAGCCCGACAGCACGCGCGCCAAGCTACTCGCCGCCATACCACGGGCATGTAAACTCGCCAAGGCACGGCGAATATCCTGTGCCTGCACGGCATCCAAGGTCACATTAGGGATGAGCGCGACCAAATGCGCGAGGTCTTCGGTATAGGCCGTAACAGTATGGTCGCTGTAACGCCGCGCCCGTAATTGCAGCAAAAACGCCGCAACGAAACCTTCCCGCGCAGCGGGCGTAGCGAGGTCAGAGGTAGCGAGCAATCGACGCACCCACTTGGCGCGCTAACTGGCCCAAGTAGTAGGTGCCCATCTCGGGATAAAACCGTTGTGCGTCTTCCGATGCCAACACCAACACCCCGCGTAGATCGCCCTCCGCTACAGGCAACAGCGGCAACCACGCGAACGAACGCAACTGTGCGCCCACACCTGGGAACCACGCCCGCACCTCCGCCGAGGCCTCCGCCCCGCAGCGTGGCCCGGCCATGGCGATGACTTGCGCCTCCAGCGCAGAACTGATCGCCTCGCATTCGGGGAGATCCGGGTGCAAGGTCATCCCCCAAACCCGCAAGGCCACATGCGGCACGGTAAAGCGTTCGCGCAGGTCGTGATAGGTCGTTTGCAACACGGCGTCTAGGTTGCGTACCGCATTCAGCTTGGCCGCCAGCGTAAACACCTTTTCGCTGATCGCATCATTGTTCTCGGCATAGCGAATCATCTCGCGCATCTGGCTCTCCAGTGCCTGCGTTTTTTCGCGCAAGACCTGCAACTGCCGCTCGCCCAACGAGACGACTTGACCGCCATGCGCGCTAGGCACGGTCAACTGAGTCAAGAGATCGCCTTGATGTGCAAAAAATTCGGGATGGTCACGCAAATACTGCGCAACTTGATCTGGGGATACATTCATAATGTTATTTCACCTTCAAAAACCGTCACCGCTGGACCGCTCAACCAGACCGGATCGCTGAGTCCGCCCGACCATTGTATCGACAGATCACCGCCTCGGGTATGTACCGTCACCGTGTCATCCAACAGGCCGCGCCGCACCCCGGCCACCACCGCCGCGCACGCACCCGTACCGCAGGCCAAGGTCTCGCCACTGCCGCGCTCGAACACGCGCAAGCGCACATCGCGCCGATGTTCGACCTGCATAAACCCGACATTCACCCGCTCAGGAAACTGCGGGTGGCGTTCAATCTGCGCGCCCAGCGTTTGCACCGGCGCGTCATCCAGATTACACACCACGCGCACCGCGTGCGGGTTGCCCATCGACACGACCGAGACCTCAACCGGCTCGCCCGCGACCATGATCGTATGCACGATAGCCTCGGCCTCGACCAGAAACGGGATCTGCGCCGGCGCAAAACGCGGTGCACCCATATTGACCGTCACTAGGCCATCGTCCGTTAGGCGTGGCTCGATGATGCCGCTGGCTGTCTCGACCCGCAGCTCGCGCTTATCGGTGAGACCTTTATCGTACACAAACCGCGCAAAGCACCGCGCTCCGTTGCCGCACTGCTGCACCTCGCCGCCATCGGCGTTAAAGATACGATAGCGAAAATCCACGCCTGCTAGCGTCGGCGATTCGACCAACAAGACCTGATCACATCCGATGCCAAAATGCCGATCGGCGATGGCGCGAAGCTGCGCCGCGCTGAGGTCGACGCGCTGATGGATGGCATCAAAGACCACAAAGTCATTGCCGAGGCCGTGCATCTTGGTAAATTTCAGATTCATGAGCTAATCATACAAGTTAGCCGCACCCTCGGGGCGCGTCTTAAAGCGTTTGTGTAACCAAAAATATTGTTCTGGCATCGCGCGGATACGGTCTTCGATAAAGGCGTTCATGCGCCGCGTATCGGCCGCCACATCACCGCTGGGGTAATCCGTCCACGCGGGATAAAACTGCGTGACATAGTGATCGCCCGCCCAGCGCGTCACACAGGGCACGACCACCGCATTTGCCGCCTTGGCGATGCGTGGCAGACCGGTAATCGTGGCGGTCGGTACGCCAAAGAACGGCACAAAGAGCGCGTCCGTGGGACCGTAGTCCATGTCCGGCAGGTAATAAAACGGCCGCCCTTTTTTTAAGGCGCGCAGCACCGGCTTGATCCCGTCTTGACGCGAATACATCTCTGACACCTCGCCCTCTTGGCCGGCAAAGCGCAGCCGCGCCTGCAACATCAACGCGTTGATCTGCGGATTCTTGATCGTAGCGTAGAGCGACACGATCGGCGCCAAGGCCGCCGTCACCCGCACCCCACCGAGGTTAAGACCCACGAAATGTGGTGCAAGCAAGATGACCGGGCGACCCGCGACCGCCTCTAAATGTTCTTGACCCGCAAAGCGCACCACGCGTTCCACCTCGGCCCGCTGCCCCCACCACGACACCGATTCCAGCAGCGTCGCCCGTCCCAGGGCGCGAAAGTGTTGCTTCAAAACGGCCTTGCGCTGTGCCGCTGTCCATTCCGGAAAACACAGACGCAGATTGGTCGCGCCGATATGACGGCGGGCGGCAGAGACGCGGTACAACACCACGCCCAGCCCTTCACCCAAGACGGCAAGGCCACGACTAGGCAACAGCGCATGCAGCACCCGCAAAAACCAAACGCCCATCATGCCGCCCAATCCGTCCATGCCGGGTCATCCGGCGCTGTCTTGCCATGCTGCCGAAAGATGCGATAACTCCACAGATATTGCGCCGGCAAGGCACGGATACGCGCCTCGATCCGGGCATGTACCCACGCCGCCGCCGCTGCGTCATCCTTGGGCAACGGGTCGATGCGGCTGATGCGCAGGCGATAGCCGCGCCCCCACGAGAGCCGTTCACAACACAACAGCAACACCGCAGCCCCCGTGCTATTCGCCAGCCGATAGGGCAAGACAGGAAACGCGACTGAGCGACCAAAGAACGGCGCAAAGACCCCGTCGCGGGTCGATTGATCGGGCAGGATAAAGGCCGCCTCACCGCGTTTGATGGCCGACAACAAGGCCTTCACGCCAGAGCGATCCGGCGGCACGGTGACGATATGACCGCGCTCTCGCCCACCCTTCATCAGCGCGTGCGCCCACGGCTGTTTCGGCGGCCGATACAAGGCCGTCATCGGAAACTGCGCCCCATACCAGATGCCGGCCAACTCCCAACAGCCCAGATGCGGGGTCAACAAGACCACGCCCTTGCCCGCCGCCTGTGCCGCCTCTACATGTTCCAGCCCATCGACCTGACGCACCCAGCCCGTTACCGTCGCCAACGGGCGCAACCAGATCGCCGCCAGTTCGACCACCCCTTGCCCCAAACCGGCCGCCACGGCGATCAGCGAGACCTGCCCCTGCATCCCCGCCTGCGCCAAATTGTCCCGCAACAGGCGCGCATGACGACCGCGCAACAAGGCCAGCAGACCGAAGATCGCCCCCAGAAGGTGCAGCAGCGGCAAGGGCAGACGCGACAAGAGTTTGAATACAGTAAGGATCACAGTGAAGAATGATTGACGGACAACCCGCAAAGGGTGCAGAATACCAAAAGCCGCCGTGTTAATGCAGACAACTTGCGGGCGGGATACAAATACTGCTAAAGCGTCGCCGCTCAGCAAGTCCCCCGAGCCGGTCGCGACGATCATTTTTTTGGGGACACGCGAGCGTCACATGAGCAACACCTACCTCTTCACCTCTGAGTCCGTCTCTGAAGGCCATCCCGACAAGGTTGCCGACCAGATCTCCGATGCCGTCTTAGACGCCATCCTCACGCAAGACCCGATCGCCCGCGTCGCCTGCGAGACCTTGGTCACCACCGGGCTGGTCATCATGGCTGGCGAGATCACCACCGACGCGCACATCAACTACGCCGCCGTGGCGCGCGACACCATCCGTCGCATCGGCTACGCCGACCCCAACCTGCGGTTTGATGCCGATGGCTGCTCGGTGCAGGTCTGTTACGGCCAGCAGAGCTCCGACATCGCCCAAGGCGTGGACCGTGCCTCCGACGATTATCTCAACCAAGGCGCGGGCGACCAAGGCCTGATGTTTGGCTACGCCTGCGACGAGACCGACACCTATATGCCGTTGCCCATCCACCTCGCCCACCGCTTGGTCGAACGGCAGGCGCTGGTGCGTAAAGACGGCCGTCTGCCGTGGTTGCGCCCCGATGCCAAGTCGCAGGTGACGCTGAAATATGTCGATGGCAAGCCCTATTGCATCGACACGGTGGTGCTCTCTACCCAACACGGTCCCGAGTTTTCGCCGCCTGAAAAGCAAAAGACCCTGCACGAGGCCGTCATCGAAGAGATCATCCTGCCGATGTTGCCCAAAGAGCTGATCAAGGGCGACATCAAATACCTCGTCAACCCGACCGGCTGTTTTGAGATCGGCGGCCCGCACGGCGACGCCGGTCTGACCGGGCGCAAGATCATCGTCGACACCTACGGCGGCGCGGCCCCGCATGGCGGCGGCGCGTTCTCGGGCAAGGACCCGTCCAAGGTTGACCGTTCGGCGGCCTATGCGGCGCGCTATGTCGCCAAAAACATCGTCGCCGCTGGCTTGGCCAGTAAGTGTCTGGTGCAGATCTCTTATGCCATCGGCGTTGCCCGGCCAACCTCGATCATGGTCGAGACCTACGGCACGGGAAAACTCCCTGATGCCCGCATCACCGAGTTAGTGAGCGACGACGCCATCTTCGACCTGCGCCCAAAAGGCATCGTGCAGATGCTCGACCTGTTGCGCCCGATCTATCGCAAGACCGCCGCCTACGGCCACTTCGGTCGTGACGAACCGGAATTCACCTGGGAGCGGCTAGACAAGGTCGCCGCGCTCAAGGCGGCTGCAGGACTGTAATTTTTTCGATCATTGAGGGGCGCTGCAGCGGTGAACAACCGTCAGGCTCAATGCATCGATTCGAAACAACCGCGCCCATTCATTAACTTGAATGGAGTTTTACGATGACCAAAGACTATATCGTCGCCGACATGGGCCTCACCGCATGGGGCCGTAAAGAGATCGCGATCGCCGAGACCGAGATGCCCGGCCTGATGATGATCCGCGAGGAATACACCGCCTCCAAACCGCTCAAAGGCGCGCGCATCACCGGCTCGCTGCACATGACCATCCAAACCGCCGTCCTCATCGAGACGCTCACCGCGCTCGGTGCGGAGGTGCGTTGGGCCTCGTGCAACATCTTCTCGACCCAAGACCACGCCGCCGCCGCCATCGCTGCCACCGGCGTACCGGTCTTCGCGGTCAAGGGCGAGTCGCTGACCGACTACTGGGACTACAGCCACCGCATCTTTGAGTGGCCAAACGCAGGCACGGGCGAAAAGGTCTATTCCAACATGATCCTCGACGACGGCGGCGACGCCACACTGCTTTTGCACATCGGTGCCCGCGCCGAGAGCGACATTGAAGTCATCAGCAAACCGAACGGCGAAGAAGAAACCATCTTATTTGCCGCCATTCGCGCCAAACTCGCCATCGACCCGACCTGGTACTCCACCCGCCTCGCCCAGATCATCGGCGTGACCGAAGAGACCACCACCGGCGTGCATCGTCTCTATCAGATGCACGAACGCGGCGAACTCAAGTTCCCCGGCATCAATGTCAACGACTCCGTCACCAAGTCCAAGTTCGACAACCTCTACGGCTGCCGCGAATCCTTGGTCGACGGCATCAAACGCGCCACCGATGTCATGATCGCCGGCAAGGTTGCCGTCGTCGCCGGTTATGGCGATGTCGGCAAGGGCTCGTGTCAGGCCTTGCGCGCCCTCTCGGCGCAAGTCTGGGTAACCGAGATCGACCCGATCTGCGCCCTGCAAGCGGCAATGGAAGGCTATCGCGTCGTGACCATGGAATACGCCGCCGACAAGGCCGACATCTTCGTCACCGCCACCGGCAACTACCATGTCATCAATCACGAGCACATGTTGGCCATGAAAGACCAGGCCATCGTCTGCAACATCGGCCACTTCGACAACGAGATCGATGTCGCGTCCATCGAAAAATACGAATGGGACGAGATCAAGCCGCAGGTTGACCATGTCATCTTCCCCGACGGCAAACGCATCATCCTGCTCGCCAAGGGGCGTCTGGTGAACTTAGGTTGCGCCACCGGCCACCCGTCCTATGTGATGTCGTCGTCGTTCGCCAACCAGACCATCGCCCAGATCGAGTTGTTCACCCGCACGGCGGACTACCCGGTCGGCGTGTACACCTTGCCCAAGCACCTCGACGAAAAGGTCGCCCGCCTGCAACTGCAAAAACTCAACGCCCAGTTATCTCAGTTGAGCGAGGCACAAGCCGCCTACATCGGCGTACCGCTGCAAGGCCCGTACAAGGCCGAGCACTATCGCTATTGATCGATTAGCACGCACCTAAAGCCCCCGCATCGGCAACCGATGCGGGGGCTTTTTTCAGGGTGAGCGAGTGACGCTGTTCGCGGCTAAGTCAGCGTCCGATCACGCCGCCGTCATCCTTGGTGATGACGATGGTGGCAGAGCGAGGACGGTCCGTACCTGAAACGCCGGGCCAGCCGCTTTGATATTTGGCTGGGGTAGCGATGTCGGCGAGGGGGGTGTCTTCACCCGGATGCTGGATGTTGACGAAGAGCGCCTTGCCGTCCGGGGTCTCGCAGATGCCGGTAATTTCACAGCCTTTGGGGCCGACGAGGAAGCGGCGCAGCGTCGCGGCGGTAGCGTCTTTACCGGCAAAAGTGGGCACGATTTGGTTGACGCCGGCGTGGCTAGGCACCGCTAGGCTGGTGACACTGACCGCGCCGCCATCGCCTTGGGAACCGGGAATAGCCGCCAGCATCATGCAGTTGCTAACATCGGTGTAGGCGCCGTCGTCGGTCTGGATCCACATCAGGCCAGGATGGGATTGACTGAACCAGAGGCCATCTGGGCTGGAGAAGTCGTTGTCGTCGCTGAGGCCAGAGAGGTTGACATGCGTCGTGTCTAGGCCGGTCTCGGCGCCGAATAAGTAGACATCCCAGTTGAAGGTGGCGGCGGCGGGGTTACTCGCGGTCTCTTTCATGCGCAGGATGTGGCCGTTCGGGTTGCCTTTATTGCCCTCGCCATCGTTGTAATAACGCGGGTTGGCCGCGTCGAGGCCGCGTGATTTGCCGCCGTTGGTGGTCCCCAGTTTGCCGCGATCGCTGTTGTTGGTGAGGGTGACATAGATATCACCGGTGCTGGGATGTACGCCGGTCCATTCGGGACGATCCATCGGCGTGGCACCGATGGCATCGGCGGCGATACGGCAGTTGATCAAGACATCGGCCTGGTCAGCAAAGGCATAGCTGGTGTAGTTGGCGATCGTGGCGTTGCTGAAGGTGAGTTCTAGCCATTGACCGCTGCCGTCGGCATTGAATTTGGCTACATAGAGCTTGCCGTCGTCTAGGTATTTGTCGCCTATGGCGAGGCCACCCATAGCGAGGCCACCGATCGCCGCATCAGCAGTTGCCCAGTTTTTGCTGGAGACATATTTGTAGATGTACTCGCCTCGGGCATCGTCGCCCATGTAATAGACCAAGGGCTTTCCTGCAACGGCTTTGGCGGGCATCGCGCCTTCGTGGCCGAAGCGGCCCATGGCGGTGCGCTTGCGCGGCACAGCGTTGGGGCTAAACGGGTCGATCTCGACCACCCAGCCCATGGTGTTCGCGGCATTGCGGAAATCGCTGGCCGCGCTCGCGCCGGGGGTGATATTCCATCGAGCATAGAGATCAACGCCACTGAGACCGCCTCCGCTGGGGTTAGCCCAGCCGTAACTACCGTCGCTGGCCTTTGATCCGATGTAGCGCGTTTGTGCTGTGGCGGCTTTTGCGCCAAGGCCAGTGCTGGCGGGGCGTTTGAAATAGCCCGCCCAGTTTTCTTCGCAGGTGAGGTAAGTTCCCCACGGGGTGGTGCCGTTGGCGCAGTTGTTGAGGGTGCCACGCGTTTGGGTGCCGTTGGTAGAGAATTGGGTCATCATAAGATCGTCACCCCGAGCCGGGCCGGAGATGTCCATCAGGCTAGCGGCCGTGAGGCGGCGATTCCAAGCGGACCCCTTGGTTACTTGGAATGGGCCACCCTCACGCACGACCTCGATGACGGAGATGCCGTGGGCATTGACCTCTTTGTCGATCTGGGCGGCGACCCGCCCGGTCGTTGGCATCCCTGCGGCAACCTCAGCGTGGGTGTGCAGAAAGATTTGGGTGATGTTCTCGTGGTTCATGACCAAGAGGCCGCGCTTGGCGTTGGTCGCATCGGCGGCGATGCCAGCGTTGTTGAGGCCAAAATAACTCATGCCATCATGGTGATCGCCGGCACGGTTGGCGAAGCTGGCAGCGGTATCCGAGCCGTCGTTAGCATAATCGGCAACAGAGCCATTGATCGGATCGCCTAAGCGATAGAGCACGCGTGCGGTGTAGCCCGTCGGGACAGTCAGGACATCCGCTGTGCTCTTCGCGACCGCGGCGAAACCTAGGCTGAAGGCGGCTACGGCAATAGGGGTTGCGGCGAAGGCATTCCCGCCGCTCAATGCGCCACCCAATAGGGTGGTAGCCGCCGTCGCAAAGCCGCCTTTGAGTAAGGTACGGCGGTTCATGCGCGCCTTTAATATGGCCTCAAAGGGGAGGTTATCCGAGGTGTTGTGGCTCTCGTCATCGAGACCATTCGGGGATAACGGATGATGTTTTGTCAGTGCAGTGGTCATGGCAAAAACTTTCTGAGGAGTAAAGGTCGCCAGAGCATGCCATCGGTGCATGTCAAGAGCGTGACAAGCTCACCTGTGGGGCGGGCTTCAGCCTGTTCAACTCAGATTTCTAGGATTGTCAACGCGCACTAGACAAGCACATGCAGATTCGCTTATACTACGCAGCGTTGTGCCTTGCCAGTGTCTTTGTCGTTACCGCATCCGCCGCTTTACCTGGGTTGGATGCTACCCAAACGACCTCTCAACACTCTACGGGACTGCCGATCTAAATGATCTGGTCACAGCCCCATCTGCCCCAACCTTCCTGCTTTCCTTCATCTGGATAAACATAACGGATAAGCGTAACTCGGTTGGCGCTGATGTTACGCACCACTGCGGCATGATGTCGTGCAGTGGGATTGCCTGTCTTCGCCACACGGTGACGAAGCGGCGTATTTTATGTGAAGGAAATACCATGAGCTTTGCCGATCTCGGCCTCTCCCCCCTTGTTCTCAAGGCGTTGCACGCTGCTGCCTACGAAACACCCACGGCGGTTCAATCCGCCGCTATCCCCGCCGCATTGACCGGCGCCGACCTTTTGGTCTCCGCCCAAACCGGTAGCGGCAAGACCGCCGCCTTCATGCTGCCCAGCCTGCATCGCCTGGCCACACCCAGCACCGGCACCGGCAACGGCCCGCGCATCCTCGTGCTGACCCCGACCCGCGAACTGGCGCAACAGGTCCAAAAGGCCTCCGACAAATACGGTTGCGAGATCCATCGTCTGCGCACCGTCAGCGTCGTCGGCGGCGTACCGTATGGCCTGCAACTTAAACAAATGTCGCACCCGGTGGACATCATGGTCGCCACCCCCGGCCGCCTGATGGATCACATGGAACGCGGCCGCGTCGATTTCGACCGTCTCGAAGTCCTCATCCTCGACGAGGCCGATCGGATGCTCGACATGGGATTTATCGACGACATCAAACACATCGTCAGCAAGACGCCCAACACGCGCCAAACCCTGTTGTTCTCGGCCACGCTCGACGGCACGGTGGGCGTGTTGGCACGCAACCTGACCCGCGACCCGCAGCGCATCGAGATCGGTCACAGCGCTGAAAACGCCTTGCAGATCGAGCAGCGTTGCATCTTTGCCGACAACCACTTTCACAAGACCCGTTTGGTCGATGCGCTACTCGCCGATGAAACCGTCGTCCAAGCCGTCGTCTTCGTCGCCACCAAGGCCTCGGCCGATACCCTCACCGATCACCTGCGCGAGCAAGGCATCGAGGCCTCCGCGCTACACGGCGACATGCCGCAGACCAAGCGCACGCGCACCATCAAGAGCCTGCGCGATGGCCATGTTCGCGTCCTCGTCGCCACCGATGTCGCCGCGCGCGGTATCGATGTCCCGGCGATCAGCCATGTCATCAATTACGACCTGCCACGCCAAGCCGAAGACTATGTGCACCGTATCGGCCGCACCGGTCGTGCGGGCCGCGCCGGTATCGCGATCTCGTTGGCCAATCACGGCGAACGGCACATGTTGCGCACCATCGAGCGTTACACGCACCAGCCTATCGCCATCACCACGCTGCCGGGTCTAGAAGCCAAGCCGCGTTCCGATCGGCCTGACAACGGCCCGCGGGGTGATCGTCCTCCGCGCCCCTATGCGCCGCGTTCTAACTATGGCGAGCGTTCTAACTATGGTGACCGTAACGATCGCCAAGATCGTCCGCCGCGTGATTCGCGCGAATCGCGTTTCGCCTTCACCGACCGACCGCGTTCTGACGGCGACCAGCCGCAAGGCGAGCGCCGTCCGTTTAACCGTGAAGGTGGCGGCTTCAATCGCGAAGGCGGTGGTTTCAATCGCGAATCTCGTGAAGGCGGTTCCCCTGGCGGTTTCCCGTCTCGCGGCGACAAACCGCGTAGCACCGGGCCGCGCAGTGCCAACCCCTACAGCGACAGCCCCTACGCCGCACGCACCGACACGCGTCGCAGCGGCCCGTGGGAAGGCCGTAACAGCGGCGCACCCGAAGCGCGTGGCAGTGGCGCACCTGAAGGTCGTGGCGAAGGTCAAAATTACTGGAAAGAATCGCCCGCGCGCTCCGACGACCAACCCGGCGCTAACGCATGGAACAGCGGCAACGAACGGCCGGCCAAGTCCTTCGCCCGTAAGGACGGCGCTCCACGCAGTGGCGCAGGCGGCAAGCCCAGCTTCGGCGGCAAACCTAGTTTTGGTGGCAAGCCGGGTTTTGGTAGCAATCGCCCACCACGCGGTGGCGATAAAAACGATCGCTAAACGCGTGGCCTAGCCTGCCGAAGAACGGAAAACGCCAACCCTAGGGTTGGCGTTTTTTGTTTGGGGCGATGGATGGGGCTCGAACCCACGACAACCGGAATCACAATCCGGGACTCTACCAACTGAGCTACCACCGCCATTGTCTCTGCGCGTCTCTTGCTACGGCAGAAGAGGGTGGATTCTACTCGAACTTACCCCCGCAATCAATGCCGGTCTTATAGATCAAGATACGCCACGATGCCCTCGGCGGCCTGGCGACCTTCATACACGGCGGTGACTACGAGGTCAGAGCCGCGCACCATGTCGCCACCGGCAAAAACCTTGGGGTTGGCGGTCTGGAACGCCTGCGCCTGACCTTTGGCGATGACGCGGCCGCCCGCATCCGTGGTAATACCGAAATCCGCGAACCACGGTTGCGGATTGGGACGGAAGCCGAACGCCACGAGGATGCGATCGCAGGGAACGACCTCTTCAGACCCTTCAACCACGACCGGCTGGCTACGGCCACGCGCATCGGCCGCGCCCAGTTCCGTCGTCACGACGCGCAAGCCCGTTACCTGACCGTTTGCGTCGGACACCACCGCGACCGGCTGACGGTTCCACAAGAAGTTCACGCCTTCTTCCTTGGCATTGGCGACCTCGCGCTTGGAGCCGGGCATATTCGCCTCGTCGCGGCGATAGGCACAGGTGACCTGCGCCGCGCCTTGGCGGATCGCGGTACGGTTGCAGTCCATCGCCGTATCGCCGCCGCCCAACACGACCACGCGCAGGCCCTTCATGTCGATAAACGCCTCCTGCGGTAGGGCGAGGCAGTGGTTCACATTGGAGATGAGGTACGGCAACGCGGCCATCACGCCGGGCAGGTCTTCACCGGGGATGCCGGCCTGCATGTAGGTGTAAGTGCCCATGCCCATGAACACGGCGTCAAAATCGGCCAGCAGATCGGCCATCTGAATGTCGCGGCCGATCTCGGTGTTGAGGCGGAATTCGATGCCCATCGCGGCGAAGATCTCGCGTCGCTGTTGCATGACGGCCTTTTCTAGCTTGAACTCGGGGATACCAAAGGTAAGCAGACCGCCGATCTCGGGGTGGCGATCGAACACCACCGCCTGCACGCCGTTGCGCGCCAACACATCGGCGCAGGCGAGACCGGCCGGGCCAGCGCCGATGATGGCGACCTTTTTGCCGGTGGCAACCACCTTAGACAGATCGGGCCGCCAGCCTTGCGCGAAGGCCGTGTCGCTAATATAGCGTTCGATGCCGCCGATAGTGACCGCGCCCGCGCCAACTTGGTTTAAGGTACACGCGCCCTCACAGAGCCGATCTTGCGGACAGACGCGGCCACAAACCTCGGGCAATGAATTGGTACGATGCGACAACTCGGCGGCCTCAAAGATGCGCCCCTCTTCGACCAGTTTTAGCCAGTCCGGGATGTAGTTATGCACCGGACATTTCCACTCGCAATAGGGGTTACCGCAGGCGAGACAGCGGCCCGATTGATCCTTGGCCTGGCCTGCGTCCATCAAGGTGTAGATCTCTTTGAACGCGATCGTGCGCGCCTCGACGGCGGTCTTGGTACCGTCCTTGCGAGCGATATTTATAAATTGGAACACATCCGACATGGCGTCAATCCTTCAGCAAATCTTCAACGGCTACAGTCTTGGGTTTAACCAGCCAGAAGCGGCCGATCGCATCCTCAAACTGGGCCAGCATCGTCTCGGCACGAGCGGAATGCGCATGGCGCAGATGCAGCGCGAGGCGTTCACGCAGCCACGCGCGGATCTCGCCGCTGTGCTCGTCGGTGATGCGGTTGATATCGACCATCTCGTTGTTATAGCGATGCGCGAAGGTGTCCGCCTCATCATAGACCAGCGCGAAACCGCCGCTCATCCCGGCACCGAGGTTAAGACCCGCTTCGCCCAAGATAACGACGGCGCCGCCGGTCATGTATTCGCAGCAGTGGTCGCCCACGCCCTCGACCACCGTCGTCGCGCCGGAGTTGCGTACCGCAAAGCGTTCGCCCGCCATGCCGGCCGCATACAACTCGCCGCCGGTCGCGCCGTACAAACAGGTGTTGCCGATGATGCTGGACTGATGCGCGACAAAGGCCGAACCGGCCGGCGGATAGAGGCTAAGACGGCCGCCCGACATGCCCTTGCCGACATAATCGTTGGCATCGCCCTCGATCTCCATCGACAGACCTTGATGGTTCCACACGCCAAAACTTTGCCCGGCCGAACCGGTCAGCTTGATATGCAGACAATCCGCCGGCAGGCCCAAAGCGCCGTGCGCCCGGGCAATCTCGCCGGACAGCCGCGCACCGATCGAGCGATTCACATTGCGTACCGCGTATTCCAAGCGTTGCGGGGTCTGCGCGATGATGCCGGGCAGCGCGTCTTTGACCATCTGCTCGGCGAGTTCGCCCAAGTCGAACGAGGGGTTGCGCTCTTCCACGCAGAAACGCGGCGCGTCCTCGGCGATCGTGCCCTGCGACAACAAGGCATCGAGCCTGAGCAGCCCTTGCCGATCGGTTTCGCCGGGCAAAAGGCCGAGCAGGTCGGTGCGGCCGATGAGGTCTTCAAAACGGGCCACGCCTAGTTTAGCCATCCATTCTTGCGTCTCCCGCGCCACGAAGGTGAAGTAGTTGATCACCATCTCCGGCAGGCCGATAAAGAAATCTTTACGCAGACGCGCGTCTTGCGTGGCGATGCCGGTGGCGCAGTTGTTGAGGTGACAGATGCGCAGGTATTTACAGCCCAAGGAGATCATCGGCGCGGTGCCAAAACCAAATGATTCCGCGCCCAAAATGGCCGCCTTGATCACATCGAGGCCGGTCTTCAGGCCGCCGTCAGTTTGCACCCGCACGCGACCGCGCAGGCCGTTGGCGCGCAAGACCTGTTGCGCCTCAGACAGGCCCAGTTCCCACGGCGAACCGGCGTATTTCACGCTGGTCAAGGGCGACGCGCCGGTGCCACCGTCATAGCCCGAGATGGTGATGAGGTCGGCATAGGCCTTAGCCACGCCGGCCGCAATCGTGCCCACGCCCGGTTCGGCGACCAACTTGACCGACACCAAGGCCTGCGGATTGACCTGTTTCAAGTCAAAGATCAGTTGCGCGAGGTCTTCGATGGAATAGATATCGTGATGCGGCGGCGGCGAGATCAGGGTGATGCCCGGCTTGGTGCAACGCAACTTGGCGATGTGCGCCTGTACCTTGTTGCCCGGCAACTGACCGCCTTCGCCCGGCTTGGCACCCTGCGCGACCTTGATCTGCAAGACCTCGGCGTTGACCAGATAATGCGCCGTCACGCCAAACCGCCCCGAGGCAACCTGTTTGATCTTAGACATCCGGATCGTGCCGTAGCGGGCTGGGTCTTCGCCGCCCTCGCCCGAGTTTGAACGGCCGCCGATGCGGTTCATGCCTTCCGCCAAGGCCTCATGTGCCTCGGGCGACAACGCGCCGAGCGACATCCCGGCCGAGTCAAAGCGTTTTAAGATGGCCTCGATGGGTTCCACCGCGTCCAGCGCGAGGGGCGTAGCGGCCAACTTTAACTGCATCAGGTCGCGCAACATGGCCACCGGACGCGTGTTGACGCGCTCGGCATAGACCTTGTAGGCCTCATACGAGCCGGTCTGCACCGCCGTTTGCAACTCTTGCACCACATCGGGGTTGTAGGCGTGGAACTCCTCGCCGTGCATAAACTTCAACAGGCCGCCCACCGGCAAGGCCTTGTTCGGATTAAAGGCGAGGCGATTGAGCTTTTTAAGGTCGGCCTCAAAGTCGCGGAACGCGGCACCGGAGATCCGCGAGACGCTGCCATTCAGGCACAGATCAACCACGGTTTCGTGGATGCCAACGACCTCGAACAACTGCCCGCCGCGATAACTGGCGATCGCCGAGATGCCCATCTTGGACATCACCTTCAAGAGGCCTTTGTCGATGCCTTTGCGATAGTTCATCAAGGCCTTTTCTGCCTTGATCTTGATCTCGCCGCCCCGCACCATCTGCCAGATGGATTGATAGGCGAGATACGGATACACCGCCGTCGCGCCATAGCCGATCAAGGCGGCGATCTGATGCGGGTCACGCGCCGCGCCGGTCTTGATGATGAGGTTGGCATCGCAGCGCAACCCAGCCGCGATCAAGGCGTGATGCACCGCGCCGGTGGCAAACAGGGCCGGGATGGGCAGCCGCGCCGCGTCGATGGCGCGATCGGACAAGACCAAGATGACCTTGCCCGCGCGCACCGCCGCCACCGCCGCCGCGGCGAGTTCCTCTAGCGCGGCCTGTAGCGTGCGTCGCAAAGGGTCGTAGTTGAGATCCAGGGTGATAGCCGCATAGGCCGCATCGGTGTGCGTCGTGAGCGCGCGGAAGGCATCGTGCGACAACACCGGCGAGTTGACCTCTAGGCGTTGGGCATGGTCGGCGCTCTCTTCAAAAAGGTTTTTCTCGCGCCCGAACACGGTGTTGAGCGACATGACGATAGCTTCCCGAATCGGGTCGATCGGCGGGTTAGTCACCTGCGCAAACTGTTGACGCAGGTAGTCAAACGGCGAACGCACCTTTTGCGACAACACCGCCATCGGCGTATCGTCGCCCATCGAGCCGATCGCCTCTTGCCCCTCGTCGGCCAAGACGCGCACGATCTGATCGAGTTCCTCGCGGCTGACATTAAACAGCTTTTGGTGCGTCGCCACACTGTCCGCGTCCATGGCGGGGTAATCGGCGTCTTGCGTCAGGCCAAACTCGATGCGCTGGCTGTGTTGCTTTAGCCAGTCACGATACGGATGCGCGGCCTTGAGTTCCGCGTCGATGTCCTCCGGCAACAGAAAACGCCCGGTCTCCAAGTCGGCCGCCACCATCTGCCCCGGCTTGACGCGGCCCTTGGCGATGACATTCTCAGCGCCATAATCCCACACGCCCACTTCAGAGGCGATGGTGACGATACGGTCCCGGGTGATGACATAACGCGCCGGGCGCAGGCCGTTGCGGTCGAGCAGACAGACGCCGTAGCGACCATCGGTCATCACGATACCGGCCGGGCCATCCCACGGCTCCATGTGCATGGAGTTGTATTCGTAAAAGGCGCGCAGATCGGCGTCCATGCTGGTGACATTTTGCCACGCCGGCGGCACCATCAGGCGCAACGAACGGAACAGCCCCGAGCCACCCATCAACAGGCCTTCGAGCATGTTGTCAAAGCTCATCGAGTCGGAACCCGTGGTGCCGACGATGGGCCGCACGGCGTCCATATCGGGGATCGCGGGTGAGGCAAACTTTTGCTCCCGTGCGCGCGACCAGTTGCGGTTGCCTTGCACGGTGTTGATCTCGCCGTTGTGCGCCAGATAGCGGAACGGCTGCGCCAAGCGCCACTGCGGCCAGGTGTTGGTCGAAAAACGCTGATGAAAGACGATCAAGGCCGAGGCAAAGCGTGCATCGTTGAGATCGGGGAAAAAGGTGGTCAACCACGCCGGCATGACCAGACCCTTGTAGGAGATCACGCGCCCCGACAAGGTGGGCATGTAGAAGGTCGCATCGGTATCGGCGACGGCCTTTTCGACGCGGCGACGGGCGATATACAACTTGCGCTCAAAGCTATCCGCGTCCATGGCGGCAGGGCAGTTGACGAACAATTGCTCAAACACCGGTAAGGACTGCAAGGCCGACGCGCCCAAGGCCGCGTTATCGGTCGGCACGCTACGGAAACCGGCGACGGTCAGGCCTTCGCGGCCCAATTCGGTGGTCAACAAGCCGCGCGCCGTCTGCGCCAAGGCCGTATCCGTATTCAAAAAGACGAGCCCGGCGGCGTAATGCGCGGCAAGCTGAAGGCCAGCCTCGGCGGCGACGGCACGCAAAAAGGCGTCCGGTTTTTTAAATAAAAGGCCGCAACCATCGCCCGATTTACCGTCAGCCGCCACCGCGCCACGGTGCGTCATGCACGACAACGCGGTGATCGCCCGTTGCACCAAGACATGGCTGGGGTCATTGTCGAGCTGCGCGATGAGACCAAAGCCGCAGCTATCTTGTTCGAAATCAGGGCTGTACAGAGTGCCTGCCAGCCGTCCTTGCCTGTCATCCATAATATCTACCGACACTTATTCACGATCGCATAAAGGGGCGCAATTCTAGCCGGAAGCGGGCGTTAAGGCTAGCCACCAAAAATTGAGGCATGACAGCAACCCGGTTAAGCGTAACAATGGCGGGATTCTTACCTTAACGCTCAAGGCCTACCTATGCGCACCCTCATCTGCGGTTCCCTCGCCTACGACACCATTATGGTGTTCCCCGATCAATTCAAAAAACACATCCTGCCGGAGCAGATCCACATCCTCAATGTCGCCTTCTTGGTGCCGGACATGCGCCGCGAGTACGGCGGCTGCGCCGGCAATATCGCCTACAACCTCAAACGCCTAGGCGGCGAGCCGGTCATCATGGCCACGGTGGGCGACGATGGCGGGGCGTACCTCGACCGGCTCGACCGCTTGGGCATCAGCCGCACCACCATCCGCAGCATTCCGGACACCTTTACCGCGCAGGCCTTCATCACCACCGACCTTGACGATAACCAGATCACCGCCTTTCACCCCGGCGCGATGAACCACGCCCACCTCAATACGGTGGCGGACGCGGGAGAGATCGCCCTCGCCATCGTCGCACCCGATGGCCGTCAGGCGATGCTGGACCATGCCGCCCAATGCGTCGCCGCCGATGTACCCTTTATCTTCGACCCGGGCCAAGGCCTGCCCATGTTCAACGGCGAGGAATTGCTACAGTTTGTGCGCCAAGCCAGCTATGTCGTGGTCAACGACTACGAAGGCCATCTCTTGGCCGAGCGCACCGGCCGATCGCTGAAATCCTTGGCCGACGAGGTCAAGGCCTTGGTCGTCACCCTCGGCGCCAAGGGCGCGTTGCTCTATGTCGACGGTCAGTTGCACGAGAGCGCGCCGGTCACCGCCAGCGCGGTCTTAGACCCCACGGGCTGTGGCGACGCATTCCGCGCCGGCCTGATGCACGCCATGCTAAACGGCATGGACATGCCCACGGCGGTGCGTCTGGGCGCGGTCTTAGGCGCGTTAAAGATCGCCCATCGCGGCGGGCAGAATCATAAGTTCGATTTCACGACCGCCGCCGAGGCCTTTAAGCAAGCCTACGGATACGCAATCGCTTAAGGAAAACGCTGGGAAGACGCCGATCTATTCGCTTTCGTCGCTCCCGCCCCCGATAACCCCAGAAACAGCCGCTATTCAACGGCCGTTATTCGCCCCGTAGGAGCGGGCTTGCCCGCGAACAGTGTCCCATGTGTACCTCATTCGCCAGCAAGCTGGCTCCTACGCTACAGCGATTGAGTGGGTCGGCCGCCCCTACATCATCCGTCGTGCGTGTCGTGACGCGCCTGACAACTGACGCGAAACACTTGGCCGTCCTCTAAGCAAAAGGCGGTGAGGCCGCCGCCCCACAGGCAGCCGGTATCCAAGGCCACGACATCGTCACGCAACAATAGCCCCAGCGCCGACCAATGGCCAAAGAAGATGCGCGCACCCCGACTGGCGCGCTGCGGAAAATCAAACCACGGGGTTAGACCCTGCGGCGCGTTGGCCAGCGGGCCTTTTTGTTTGAATTCCATGCCGCCATCCGCGTGCAGATAGCGGGTGCGGGTGAAGGCGTTGGCGATCAGGCGCAGGCGTTCTTGACCGTGTAGGCGCGCATCCCAGTGGCGTGGTTCATTGCCATACATCGCGCGCAGAAAAACGCGCCAATCGGGGCCTCTCAAAGCCGCGTTCAGTTCATCGGCCAAGGCCTCGGCGAGCTCGACGCTCCAGCCCGGCAACAGCCCCGCGTGGACCATCACATTTGCCCCTTCCCGATGCAACACGGGTTGTTGCCGCAGCCAGTGCAACATCGGTTCACGATCGGGTGCGGTCAAGATCTCCGACAGCGTGTCTTTATGATGTGGCGGTACGAAGCCCTCGGCCACCGCCAACAGGTGCAGATCGTGATTACCCAGCACGACCGACACCTGCGCGTCATGCTGCATGCACCAACGCAACACGCCAGCGGAATCCTCGCCGCGATTGACCAGGTCGCCGGTCAGCCAGATGCGGTCGTGGGCAGGGTCGAAGGCCACCACCTCCATCATCTCTAAGAGGTCGGACAGACAGCCTTGCACATCGCCAATGACATAAGTACGCATAACGAGAGTGTAGCCAGAGCGCCGCGTTGATACAATGCGCGGCTCATGTCAAAACTCGCCGATCTCAACCCTGAACAACGCGCCGCCGTGCGTCACCTCGATGGCCCCTTGCTGGTCTTGGCGGGCGCGGGCTCGGGCAAGACCCGCGTCATCACGCGCAAGATCGCGTGGATGGTGCAAGACTGCGCGATTGAGGCGCGCCATATCGCCGCCATCACCTTTACCAACAAGGCCGCGCGCGAGATGAAGGAGCGCACGGCCAAGCTCTTGCAAGGACGCGAGGGGCGCGGGCTGACGGTCTCGACCTTTCACTCGCTCGGCCTCGCCATCTTGCGCAAAGAGGCCACGCACATCGGCTATAAACCGCGTTTTTCTATCCTCGACGCCGCCGACGCGCAGGCCATCATCGCCGACATCCTCAAGGCCCCCGACAAAGACGGCCTACGCAAGGCGGCCAGCGCGATATCCAACTGGAAGAACGCGTTGCTAGACCCGAACGCCGCCGTGGCCGCGGCCGCAAACGACACCGAAAAACAATGGGCCGAGGTCTATCGTGACTATCAAGCCACGCTACGCGCCTATCAGGCGATGGATTTTGATGACCTCATCCTCTTGCCCGTCACCCTATTTCAACAACACGCCGAGGTCTTGGCGCGTTGGCAGGCACGGCTGCGCTATCTCTTGGTCGATGAATACCAAGACACCAACGGCGCGCAATACGCCTTGTTGCGTCTTTTGGCTGGCGTAGCGGGGCGATTCACCGCCGTGGGCGACGACGATCAGGCCATCTACGCCTGGCGCGGCGCGGACATCAACAACCTGCGCCGCCTGGGCGAGGATTATCCCGCCTTACAGACCATCGCCCTGACGCGCAACTACCGCTCTAGCCAGCGCATCTTAGAGGCCGCCAATCAGCTCATCACCCACAACCCGCGCCTGCACGAAAAACGCCTGTGGAGCGAGCTAGGTTTGGGCGAGGCGATCGAGATCGTTGCCTGCAAAGACGATCGCGCCGAGGCCGAGGGCGTCGCTTTGCGCATCTCCGCGCACCGTTTCGAGCGGCAGACGCGCTGGGGCGACTATGCCGTCCTCTATCGCGGCAACTACCAAGGCCGACTCTTTGAAGAGGCGATGCGCAGTGCCAACATCCCCTATGTGTTATCGGGCGGGCAATCGTTTTTTGATCGCACCGAGATCAAAGACCTCATCGCCTATCTGCGCCTTATCGCCAACCCCGACGACGACCCCGCCTTCATTCGCGCCGCCACCACGCCGCGCCGTGGTGTTGGCCCGGGGACGCTCACCGCGCTCGGCACATGGGCGGCCGAACGACAGATCAGCCTCTTTGAGGCCGCCTTCGAGAGCGGCCTCGAGGCGAAGATCAGCGCACGCCAACTAGAACCCTTGCGCGCGTTCGTGGACTACATCAGCCGTATCAGCGATCGCGCCCTCAAAGAACCTGCCGGGCAGCTCTTGCACGAGCTCCTCAGCCACATCGAATACGAGGCCTGGCTACTCGAAAGCGAAGAAGAACGCGCCGCCATGAAGCGTTGGGGCAATGTCTGCGAGTTCCGCGACTGGCTGGCCAAAAAAGGCGAAGAGGACGAGAAAAACCTGATCGAACTGACCCAGACCGTCGCCCTCATGAACCTGCTCGAAGGCCGCGAGGAGGCCGAACCCAACGCCGTGCGCCTATCCACCTTACACGCCGCCAAGGGCTTGGAGTTTCCGCATGTGTTCTTGGCCGGCGTGGAAGAAGAGACCTTGCCGCACCGCGAATGTCTCGAGGATGAACGCCTAGAAGAAGAACGGCGGCTGATGTATGTCGGCATCACCCGTGCGCAAAAGAGCCTGACCATCACCTGGTGCACCCGCCGCAAACGCGCCGGCGACTGGCAAAGCTGCGAGCCTTCGCGTTTCTTGACCGAGATGGAGGATGGAAAGTTTAGCGGCCACATCAAGCACGCCGGCCGCGAAGCACCCGCCGAGGCCAAAGAGGAAGGCAACCGCCGCCTCGCCAACCTGCGCGCCTTGCTGCAGAAATAGCCGCCGCACGCCGGTGTTGTTGGCGGGCTGAAGCCCGCCCTACAGCAACCGCATAGAGCAAAAAAAACGCGGCCTGAGCCGCGTTTTTTTTGCCTTGATACCGGCCTTACTTCGAGGGCTGCTTCGCCTTGACGGCCCCCGCCGTAGCGATCGCCGCCTTCGCGTGTGCGACCATATAGTCGGTTGCTGCGCGGGCATCGGCATCCGACAACTTGGTATTGCCGCCCTTAGCTGGGGCCGTCGCCGTGCCGTTGACCGCGCTCGCGTACAGCGCATCCATGCCACCCTTGATGAGCGGTTTCCAGGCCGCGACATCGTCCAGCCTTTGCGCACCGGTCATCCCCGTGGCGTGACAACTGGCGCACTGTGCGTTATAGACGGCCTTACCTGCGGCCAATTCACCCGCCGACGGCACGCGCTCTTGTTGCAGCACGGCCGTAAAGTTCGCGCCCGCCTCGTTGGTCATGTAGACGATGGCATTGGCCACCTCTTGATCGGTCAGGTCCGGGTCACCGCCCCGCGCGGGCATCTTGTTAAAACCCTTCAAGGCGTGCGTCAGCAAGGTTGGATAACCCTGTGCGTTGCGCTTGCCCCACGCGCCCGCGTCCTTAAACTTGGGCGAGCCGAGTGCGCCCGAGCCGTGACAACTGGCGCAGACCTCGGTATAGATCACCTCGCCCTCGCGGTCGACATGCGGCACATTGGGGTCAATCGCTAGCGACCGGCCATAGGGCTGGATGCGCGCCTGCACCTCGGCATCGTGCGCCGCGGTCGTATTGGCATCTGTTTGTTCACCCTGGATCGCGACGGCATAGCCGACGATCAAAAGGATCACGATCAACGGTGCGAGCAAACCGCCCAAAAGCGCTTGCGAAAACTGCTTAGGCGTAGTCGGAGGGATTTTATTTTCGTGAGACATACACTCATCCTGATTGTTATTGACAAAGCCCGGCAATTATAAGGGCATTTGGCCGTTTGTGTCCGTCGGGTGTGCTATGCTTCGCACCCTACGCGCTCGTAGCTCAGATGGATAGAGTACTGCCCTCCGAAGGCAGGGGTCGGACGTTCGAATCGTCTCGGGCGCACCACTTCAGCGCCATCAAATCTAGTCGTATCAATCTAGTCGCACCCCCACGCAAAAACGCCCTGCTTAGCGACTTCACCAAGCAGGGCGTCAATATCACAACACTACAATTACTTTTTCTTGGCCTTAGCCTTGGGCGCATTCACGGCGGCCTTAAAGCTAGCGCCGGCGCTAAAGCGCGGCAAGGTAGCCGCAGCAATCTGGATCGCCTCGCCGGTGCGCGGGTTCTTACCCATACGCGCGGCGCGTGCCGAGGTCTTGAAGCTACCGAAGCCAATCAGGCTCACGGTGTCGCCAGCGGCCACGGCGGCCACAATGCTGTCTACCGTAGCAGACAAGGCCCGACCGGCATCCGCCTTAGTCATGCCAGCGGCTGTTGCAATCTTCTCAATCAGTTCAGTTTTATTCATAATAAGTCTTCCATAAAAAATTAAGTTACGCTCAAGGCATCCAATCTGACCACAGCCACAATGCCCCAAAACACCCGAACAACACCCGAACAACACCCGAACAACACCCGAACAACACCCGAACAACATCGAGTTGCACGCAGGCTACACGATTATTATTTCTATTTCTACCCGCATTGCTTGTTTTTCTGCTTGTTTCTGCGTGTTTCTGCGTGCTTTTCTGAGATATAGATAAAAATACCATCACAAACGCCCTGACAAATACCCTAGTCTTTTACTTGGGTATTGCGACGAACCCGCATCAATGGCACACTAGCGGCTACACAACCTGCCAGAAACGACCATGAGCGGACTTAACCCTACCACCCCCATCCCCACCGAGATCAAGCTCCACCAGCAATCGCACCTCCTAGAGATTGCCTTCAACACCGACGAGCGATTTTCGCTGCCCTTCGAGTTCCTGCGCGTCTACTCGCCCTCTGCCGAGGTGCGTGGCCACGGCCCGGGACAAGAGACGCTACAAGTCGGCAAACGCACCGTAGATATTACTCAGATAGAGCCCGTCGGCCATTATGCCGTCGTCCTTGTGTTCTCCGATGGCCACAGTTCCGGCATCTATTCATGGGATCACCTCTATGATCTAGGTCGCAACCAAGACGCCTACTGGAAAAGCTACCTCATCCGCCTCGAAGCGGCCGGCGCGTCACGCGACCCGGTCAGCGAAAATCCCTTGTTAGCCGTCAAAAAATCGGGCTGCGGCTCGGGAGGCTGTTCGCACTAAAAGGGGCTCAACCTTAAGATAAGTACGGGGTGACTATTCAAAACGACGATTTTTCGCTAGGATAGCGTCCATCTTGGCGATGGAACTCGCCGATGGAACGCACTTATACCCCGCTTATACCCCCGTATTAAACATCCCCCTTAAGGAAACCACCATGAGCAACGAACACCTTCATTATGTCACTGACGCCACCTTTGAGCAGGAGGTGTTGCAATCGCCATTGCCCGTCCTCGTGGACTACTGGGCTGACTGGTGCGGCCCCTGCAAGATGATCTCCCCCATCCTCGACGACATCTCCAAGGAATATGCTGGCCGCGTCAAGGTCTGCAAACTAAACATCGACGAGAACCAAGCGACCCCGCCCAAGTATGGCATCCGTGGCATCCCCACCCTGATGATGTTCAAGGGCGGCAATGTCGAGGCGACCAAGGTCGGCGCCTTATCCAAGTCACAACTCACCGCTTTTGTTGACAGCAACATCTAATTACCGTTAGTCTTACCGCACCCGGTGTTCTACCGGGTGCCCCCCCCCTCAAAAAAACACCTATGCCCTCGCGCATGCCCCCGCAGCACCGCCCCTATCCCTCACGCAGTCCTCATCATCCACAACGCCATGCGCCTATCCGACCTTAAAGTTCTCCACATCAGCAAACTCCTCGAAATGGCGGAGGCGGAGGGCATAGACAACGCCCATCGCATGCGCAAACAAGAGCTCATCTTCGCGCTCTTGAAGGACAAGTCCAAAAAGGGCGAGACCGTCTTCGGCGAAGGCGTGCTCGAGGTGCTCTCAGACGGCTTTGGTTTCCTGCGCACCCCCGAGACCTCGTACCTGTCTAGCCCGGACGACATCTACATCTCGCCCTCGCAGATCCGCCGCTTTAACCTGCGCACCGGCGACAGCGTCGAGGGCGAGGTCCGCACCCCCAAGGATGGCGAGCGTTATTTCGCCCTCGCCAAGCTCGGCACGATCAACGGCTACGCGCCCGAGGACATCAAGAACAAGATCATGTTCGAGAACCTGACCGCCCTGTTCCCGGATGAGCCCTACATCTTAGAGCGCGACACGAAGAGCGAAGAAAACCTCACCAGCCGCATCATCGACATCATCGCCCCGATCGGCAAAGGCTCGCGCGGCCTCTTGGTCGCCGCGCCCAAATCCGGCAAGACGGTGATGATGCAAAACATCGCGCACGCCATCACCGCCAACTACCCGGACAGCATCCTCATCGTCCTGCTCATCGACGAACGGCCAGAAGAGGTGACCGAGATGTCGCGCACGGTGCGCGGCGAGGTCGTCGCCTCGACCTTTGACGAGCCGGCCAGCCGCCATGTGCAAGTCGCCGAGATGGTCATCGCCAAGGCCCGGCGCTTAGTCGAACACAAAAAAGATGTTGTCATCCTGCTCGACTCCATCACTCGCCTAGCGCGCGCCTACAACTCCATCGCGCCGTCCTCGGGCAAGGTGCTCTCCGGCGGCGTCGAGGCCAATGCGCTGCAAAAGCCCAAACGCTTCTTCGGCGCCGCACGCAACATCGAGGAAGGCGGCTCGCTCACCATCCTCGCCACCGCGCTCATCGAAACCGGCAGCCGCATGGACGATGTGATCTACGAAGAATTCAAGGGCACGGGCAACATGGAGATCCACCTCGACCGCCGCATGGCCGAAAAACGCCTCTACCCGGCGGTCAATGTCAACCGCTCCGGCACGCGTAAGGAAGAACTGCTGATCAAGGCCGATGTCCTGCAAAAGACCTGGGTGCTGCGCAAACTGCTCTACCCCATGGACGACCTCGCGGCGACCGAGTTCCTCGTCGACAAGGTGCGCATGACCAAGAGCAACGCCGACTTCTTCGACCAGATGCGGCGCGGTTAACGCGGTTCCTATCGCGGCCATGGAACTCTTCCACCGCTTCAGCATCGAGGCCGCACGGCGACTGCCCCGCTTGCCGCCGGAACACCCCTGTGCGCGGCTGCACGGCCACAGTTTTCACATCGAGGTGCGCATCGCCGGTGCCTTAGACCCCGCCATGGGCTGGGTCTGCGACTTCGCCCTCATCACCGCCGCCTGCGCCGTCCTACAGCGTGAACTCGATCACCGCACCCTCAACGACATTGCCGGCCTCGAAAACCCAACCAGCGAACACCTCGCGATCTGGCTCTGGGCGCGTCTTCAGGCGCCACTCCCCGGGCTGGCTGAGGTCCGCGTGCAAGAAACAGCCAGCGCCGGCTGCCTCTATCGCGGCCCGGGTCAGTGATCGCCCCATAGCAACACACGGTGCAGAGAAAACAGAAAGACCCTTCTAATATCATTGTAATATGTATAAAGATATAATACGCGCTCCGTTATTCTGATAGAGTACCCACATGCGCACCCTCCTCCGCCTCCTCGCCCTGATGCTGTCCTTAGCCTTAATTACCCTCAGCGGTGGGGCGCGGGCCGCCGATGAGCCCCCCGTCTTGGTGAAGTTCCTCCCGGGGGTAACCTTAGAGCAGGCCAACGCCGCCCTGATCGCCGCCATCGTCAACAATAATTACACCTTTGTGCGCCAACAATCCCTCGATGCCCGCCTCGTTCCGGAGGCGCTCGAAGGTCGTCAGGTACGCATCGTCTATTTTTGCAACTTCGCCAAGATGTCGAGCGCCCTCAACATCGATGTCCGCGCCGCACAGGTCTTGCCCTGCCGTTTTACCTTGACCGAGGCCGAAGGCGGCGGCGTCAACCTCATGGCGATCAACCCGGCATGGGTTGCACAAGGCTGGAACAATCCCCTTCTGCAGCCCGATTGCCTAGCGCTCAAACGCGACTATCTCGCCATCATGGATGAGGTGGCCTTATGAAGACGCTACGCCAGATAGTCCTCGCGCTGACCCTGCTCGGCGCCGCAACCGCCTCGGCGTGGGCCGTCCCGCTACTCGCCAGCAAGGTCACCGACCCGCGCACCGCCTTTGATGACCTCACCATCGCGGCGGCCAACCTCGGTTACGCCATCGTCAAGATGCAGCCGGTCGATAGCGCCCTCACCAAGCGCGGTTTCGATGATACCCATGTACGACTCTTTTTTATCGGCAAGGCCGAGGCCGTGCGTGAGGCGGAAGAAAAGGCTCCCCTCTTGCTACAGATGCTACCGTTGCGCGTGGTGATGATCATCCGCAAAGAGGAGGTCGTTCTCATGAGTGATGACTTCGATCGCTGGCGGCAGATCTTTTCAGACAGCTGGTCTGTCCCCTTGCTGAACCGCTGGGAAGACGATGTACGCACCATCTTCCTCGAGTACGCAAACGGCTCAAAGCATTAATCGTTGCGTAAGTCTCTGCTGGAAATAATAGGACCTCGCCCGGTGGGGCGGGCTTTAGCCCGCCATAACGCGTTGGCGTCGTTGGCGGGCTGAAGCCCGCCCCACCGGGGTGCCCTTCGGTCCATCGTTGCAAACTCAGGCAGCGAGGACTGCAAGAACCTTCGCAACGATTAATAACACCGAGTAACGCCGACAGACATGCGCTCGGCCAAGCGGGTGGCCACCGCCTCGGCTGACAACGCACAGCCCAAGTCGCGCATCTGCGTCACCGCCAGCCCCGCATAGCCACACGGGTTGATCGCCGCAAACGGGGCCAGGTCCATCGCCACATTAAGACTCAGACCGTGATAACTACAGCCGTTCTTGATCCGTAGCCCCAAGGCCGCAATCTTGGCCGTCCCCACATACACCCCCGGCGCACCGGCACGCCGTTCAGCCGAGATCCCTACCGCCGCCAACACATCGATCACCGCCTGCTCCATGCGTCGCACCAATTCTTTGACCCCATAGCCACGCCGGCGCAGATCGACCAAGACATAACAGACCACCTGACCGGGGCCGTGATAAGTGACTTGGCCACCGCGATCGATCGCCAACACCGGGATGCCGACATCGTTCAGGATATGCTCGCGCTTGCCCGCTTGTCCCAAGGTAAAGACCGGCGGATGTTCGACCAGCCACAGCTCATCCTCGGTATCCGCCCCACGCGCAACGGTAAACGCCTGCATCGCCCGCCAAGTGGGTTCATACTTTGCTAGACCCAGATGACGCAGGCGAACGGTCACAGGGACGCGCCACCCACCCAAAAGGCATCGCCCTTGGCCAAGAACTCGTCCCACGCCAAGTAATGCGTACCGTCACAGGAGAAGGTCAGCGCGATCATGCCATTGAAGATATTCAAGGTCGCCGAGCGCAGATAAAAGGTCTCGTCGACAAAACGCAGGCGTTTGATGGTCAGCAAGATCTCGCGGATCCGTTCAGCGGGGATCAAGGCATCCGCAGGATAATCGTGGAGCGGGAAGGTCAGGCAGATGTCCGGCTGGATCAACCCCGCCATATCGAGCAGGCGATAGCGATAGGGGTCTTCCATCAGCCACACGGTGGCGCGACTGCTGGACAGATGCAACTTGCAATGGAAGATGCCGTGATCGAGGACGAGCTCCTCTATCACGCTCAAGACGGTATCAAAATGCAGGTCCATCTGACTGTCTGTGCGCGACTGATGGAAGACCGTGCCACGGATCGACGGATCGCCCTTGATCTGCCGCCAACTGCGCGATTCGTCGGCCAATTCGCGGGTCAAGGGCAGGTCGCGCAGGTCGAAGTCCGCGCCGATAAAACCCAGCACATGGCCGCTATCGTCGCGCACCAACTGGATCGCGGTCAGCGACGGGCGTTTGACCCGCATACTGATGTAGGCCTGCGAGAGCAGGAAACCGCTCGCCGGCACGGCTTCCCGCATGTACGGACGCGCCGAACGATCGCGGCCATAGTCGCCCGCATCGCGGCCGGTCTGCGTAAAGTTGTCGCTGATCTGGATGCCGTCGGGACGCAAGGCATACATAAACTTGCAATAAGAGATCGTCTGGATAGCGGCGGCCAAGACCGTGCCTAACCGCTCACGATCGCCCCATGCCGCACGGCTGGCCACGGCGATGTCGGCCAAGGGCTGTGCCAACATCTCCTTCAAGGCCCGCCGCTGCTCGCGGATCTGTGCCTGTACGGCGGTTTCTAAGACTGCGCTAGTCGCCAAAGTTTGTCCCCACTTCACGGGCGCTGGTGATCCACCCATGTCCCACTGGGACGGTCTTAACCTTACCGGCCACCTCAATCAACGGCACGGGCTGCGTCCCGTCACCCACGGCAGCGACCATGACGCCATAGACGCCTTCGGCGATCAGATCAGCCGCCGCCGTCCCCAGACGCGTGGCCAACAGGCGATCCGCCGCCGAGGGCGTACCGCCGCGTTGCAGATGGCCAAGGATGGTGACCCGCGCCTCTAGGCCGGTGAGCCGCTCCAAGGCCTCGGCGAGATGCAAGGTGCGGCCCGCCATCGCCAACTCGGTCGCCTCGGCCTTTTTCTTCTTGCTATGGTTTTGGATAGACGCGTGCATATCCATCGCCATCGCACCCTCCGCCACGGCCACGATCGAAAACGGCTTGCCGTTGCGACTGCGTTCCTTGATCGCGGCGGCCACGCTCTCGACCGCATACGGGATCTCCGGCAATAGGATGACATCCGCGCCGCCGGCGATGCCCGCGCCCAAGGCCAGCCAGCCAGCGTTATGGCCCATGATCTCGACCACAATGATGCGATGATGGCTATGCGCCGTGCTGTGCAGACGGTCGATGGCCTCGGTTGCGATGCCCAGCGCGGTATCAAAGCCAAAGGTCATGTCCGTGCCCCAGACATCGTTATCGATGGTCTTCGGCAGGTGCAAGACATTCAGGCCCGCCTCGTGCAGGCGCAAGGCGTTTTTCTGCGTGCCATTGCCGCCCAGACAGATCAGCGCATCGAGGGCGTTCTCGGCATAGTTACGCTGGATGACCTCCGTCACATCGCAGATCTGGCCGTTCACCAGCATGCGGTGCGGCTTATCGCGGCTCGTCCCCAGCAGCGTCCCGCCTTGGGTCAAGATCCCCGAAAGCTGACCGCCATCCAGCGCCATGACGCGGTTCTCGGCCAGACCCCGAAAGCCGTCCCGAAAACCGATCAACTGGAACCCATAATGGCCCATACAGGCCTTGCCCACCGCGCGGATGGCCGCGTTCAGGCCAGGGCTATCGCCACCTGCCGTTAAGATACCGATGCGTTTTTTATTCATGATTACACCCACAGAAATAAACCCAGATTACAGCACGAACTTTACAGCAGGATGACCGCTCAAGGCGCGATACACGGCGTCGAGTTGCGCCTGCGAGGCCACCGTCACCGTCAGCGTCAGCGAGAGGTAGGTTGCGGCCTTCGAGGCGCGCATCTCGACAGTCTCAGGGCGGAAATCGGGCACCAGCGCCAGCACCAGATCGACCATCTGCTGGGCAAATCCGTCCGTGCGTAGGCCCACCACCTTGACCGGAAAGGCACACGGGAATTGCAACAAGGTCTCGGCAGGTTCCATGGTGTCTAACGCTTCATCCAGGCGCGGTATTTAAGGCGCAGATTATCCCATAAACGGCCCAGCCAACCGGCACGCTCCATCGTATCCAAGGCCTGCAAAGGAAACACCCCCACGACGCGTCCGTCCGCGCTGACCTGCAAGCTCGCCACGCCCTGGCCTTGCTTAAAGGGCGCCAGCAACGGCTCGCGTCGCAGCACCTGCGCCTGCAAGGGGCCGTGTCCACGGGGCACGGTGATATAAAAATTGCTCAAGAAACCCACCGCCAACGACGCCCCCTGACCGTGAAAGACCTCCAACGCGGCCACCGGTTGCCGCGCCGAATAAAGGCGCAGCGTCTCAAACTGCTCGAAACCATAGTTCAATAAACGCTGACTCTCTAGCGTGCGTTCCGATTCCGTCGCCGCCCCGATGAGCACCGAAAGCACGCGCCGATGATCGCGTTTAGCCGATGCGATCACGCCATAGCCCGCGCTCGCCGTATGCCCTGTTTTCAGGCCATCAACATGCGGGTCCAGCCACAGCAAGGCGTTACGATTTTGTTGCGTGACCCGGTTATAGCTCAAGGTACGCACCGCGAAACGCGGATAGTGCCCAGGGAAATCGCGCAACAAGGCCTGTGTCAAGCGCGCCAAATCACGCGCTGTACTGCGGTGTTCCGCATGCGGCAAGCCGGTCGCGTTCATAAAATGGGTCTGATTCATACCCAAGCGCCGCGCCTCTTTATTCATCAACACAACAAACTCCGCCTCATTGACGGCCACCACCTCGGCCAAGGCGATCGCCGCATCGTTGGCCGAGGCCACGATCAAACCCTTGAGGAGATCCTCCACGGTCGCCGGCACGGCAGGGGACAAAAACATCCGCGCCCCGCTCACCTTTAAGGCCGCATCCGATACGGGGATGGCCTGCGTCAGGCTCAACGACCGATCACGCAGGGCCGCAAAGCCAAGATAGGCGGTCATCAACTTGGTCATCGATGCCGGCTCCATGCTTTTATCCGCGTGTTGCTCGGCCAAGACGCTGCCGCTAGTCACATCCAGCAACAGCCACGCCCGCGCACTCAACACCGGCGGCGGCGAGGACGGGAGGGCGGCAGAGACCGCCAACGCCGACCACATCAGCCACAGACCCAGTACAGGGGCAACACCCCGCCGTATCAAACCACGGTTCATCTTAGCCCCACATCAATGCGTGATGCGGAACGGCTTGACGCCCAAGATCTTTTCCAGCGCCAGCGCGGCCGCCTCGGCCTCGGCCGGGGTCGCAAACGGCCCGGTCTGCACCTTGATCATCGTGCCCGCCTCAACCTTATGGATGCCGGGCAACTTGACCCCCTTGATGCGCAGCCACAAGGCCTCGACCGCCTCGGGCTTGGATACCGCCGCCACTTGCAGATAGAGGCCAGAGATCGCGGTCGGGGCCACGCTCACCGTCGTTGATGCGGCGGGGAGGGGCGGTGTGGTCGGCGCTGCAACCGGCGGTCGCGGCGCGATCACCGGCTTGCCATCTTGCACCTTATACGGCTTGAGCTTGAGTCGCTCAGCCAAGAGCTGGCTGACGCTATCGGCCTCCGCCTGCGTCGTAAACGGCCCCGCCTGGACGCGGATCAGGCCGCCGCCCTCTTTTTGCTGCACCCCCGCGCCATTCGAAGCCAGTGTCTGGCTCGCCTGTTGCATCAAGGCATCAGCCGATTCACGCTTGCTAAAGACACCCAATTGCAGCCAGATCGCATCCCCCGAGAAGACCGACTCAATCACCAAGGGTTGAGCCTGGACCATCGCCGTCTCGGGGGCCTTATAGATGCGGATCGGCTCGGCCAAAGGCGCAGCTTCCGCCTCCGGATGGAGCAATTCGACCTCGACGCGGCCGACACCCTTCAAAAGGCCAAGCTTATGCGCCGCCGTATAGGACAGGTCGATCAACCTATCTTCATGGAACGGACCGCGATCATTGACCCGCACGACTACGCTACGACCGCTCTCCACATGCGTCACCCGCACGAATGAGGGGAGAGGCAAGGTGCGATGCGCGGCGGTCATCGCGTACATATCGTAGATCTCGCCCGATGCCGTCGGCTTGCCGTGGAACTTGCGTCCGTACCACGAGGCCAACCCCTTATGCTTATACGGCCCCGTCATATCCGGCGTATAGGTCACGCCCATCACCCGATACGGGTCGTTGGCATAGCGATGCGTAGACTCCTTGCGCGGCACGGCATCGGGAACGGCATCTAGATTCGCCGGTGGATTCGCCCCCGGGCCATCATCCTTGTAATAGCCGCCACCGTTGTACGGCGGCGCGGTCACCGTAGGCGTCAAGCCATTCGTCGCGGCAGAGGGCGCTTGTTGCGTGATCGGTGCGGCACACCCACTCAGCAAGCCAACCACGGCCATCACCACGGGCAGGCCAGAAATAGCGATAGGTTTCAGCAGCAAACTCATGTTTTTACCAGACTCTTATTAGACGCGACGCTCATCAAGATACCAAATCCTAACAAGACTGTCACCATCGAAGTGCCACCATAGCTCACCAAGGGCAGAGGCACCCCCACCACGGGCAAGATGCCCGAGACCATACCCATGTTCACAAAGGCATAGGTAAAAAAGGTCAGCGTGATCGCGCCGCACAACAAACGCCCAAACGGGCCCGAGGCGTTGTACGACAGGCTGAGGCCACGCAGGACGATGGCGGCATAGATCGCCAGCAGGACGCAGTTACCCAACAGGCCAAACTCCTCCGAATAGACGGCAAAGATGAAGTCCGTATGCCCCTCGGGGAGGAAGTCCAAGCGCGCCTGCGTCCCCTCACCCCAGCCACGGCCAAAGAATCCACCCGAGCCGATGGCGATGGTGGATTGGATGATGTGATAGCCCGCGCCCAGCGGGTCGCTGCCGGGATCGAACAAGGTTAAGACGCGCTGTTTTTGGTAGTCATGCAGGACAAAGTTCCATGCCAGCGGCAAGGCCGCGCCCATCACCAACACCAGCCCCGCCATCACCCGCCAGGCCAGCCCCGCCAGGAACAGGACATAAAAGCCCGAGGCCATGATGAGCAAGGTCGTGCCGAGGTCGGGCTGACGGAGGATCAGCAAGGCCGGCAAGATCAGGATCAGGAAGGCCAGCGCAAAGTGCCGCGTCGTCAAGGCCTCGTGCCGATAGTGCAAGTACGCCGCCATCGCCATGGGCACGGCCAGACGCATCAACTCCGAGGGCTGGATACGCGTGATGCCGATATGGAGCCAGCGCCGCGAGCCGTTAACCACATCGCCGGCCACCGCCACCCCCACCAGCAAGAGCACACCCACGACATAGAGCGGCGCGGCAAAACGGATCAACCGTTGCGGCGGCAGATGCGACAGCAACACCATCCCGGCCAAGGCCACCGTCATGTTGATGAGATGACCTTGCAGATACGCGCCCGAGGTCGCGCTCGCCACCGTCAGCGTACTCAAGGTCAGCAAGGCCGCAATCAGGCCCATCAAGACCGGGTCAAGATGGCGAAACAGCCTGCGCCAAGCCAGCCGTAATTCTTGATTAATCTGCATGATCCGCCTCCGTCGTCTCGCTCGCCACCGCGTCCGCCAGCCCCGGTGCGGGCATCACCGCCGCGCCCACAGTCACCTGGCCAGAAAACCAATAATCCAACACCTTACGGGCGATCGGCGCGGCTGTCGAACCGCCGTGACCGCCATTTTCCACCATCACCGCCAAGGCGATGCGCGGCTTATCCGCCGGCGCAAAGGCGATAAACAAGGCATTGTCCCGATGTCGCGCCGAGCCGCTGACGCTACGACCCGACGCATTCATCGCCACCACCTGCGCCGTACCCGTCTTACCGGCAAAGGTATAGGCCGCGCCCGCACCCGCACCCGAGGCCGTACCGCCCGGTTGGGTCACGGCAAACATCGCCTCTTTCACCAGCCGCAGATGTTCCGGTTTCAGCGTAAGCGTGCGCACCACCTCGGGTGCGGCCATGCGGATACGGCCGTCCTTGGGGTCGCGCCACGAGCGGATGATCTGCGGTTTATAGACCACACCATCATTGGCAATCGCCATCGTCGCCACCGCCAACTGCATCGGCGTGGCTAGCACATAGCCTTGACCGATGCCGGCGATCACCGTCTCGCCTGGCCACCACGGCTGCTTAAAGCGTTTCTGTTTCCAGGCCGCGTTCGGCATCAACCCCGCCAACTCCCCATCGAGATCCACCCCGCTGCGCGTGCCGAGACCAAACTGGAGCAAGAAATCGTGCATCCGCTCGATGCCCATCTCGTGCGCGAGTCGGTAGTAATAGGTATCGCACGAAACAACAATAGATTTCTTCAGATCCACCGTCCCGTGGCCGTCCTTCTTCCAGTCGCGATAGCGATGCCCACCGCCGCCCAGACTGAAATAACCCGGGTCAGCGATGCTGTCATCGGGTTTACGCAGGCCCAACTCCAACCCGGCCAAGGCCATGAAGGGCTTGATCGTCGAGCCGGGCGGATAGACCCCGCGCAAGGCACGATTCAACAACGGCTTATCTAAAGACTCGTTCAGCTCGCGCCAAGTCGCCTGATCGATGCCATCCACGAACAGATTAGGGTCATAACCCGGCTTAGACAACAAGGCCAGCAGCCCCCCGTTGCTCACATCTAAGGCCACCAAGGCGCCGCGATACTCGCCAAACGCCGCCTCGGCCACCTGTTGTAGACCGGCATCGACATGCAAGGTCAGGTTCATCCCCGCGACGGCCGGGGTCCGGCCTAGGCTGCTCACCGATCGCCCCGCCGAGTCCACCTCGACATGATCAAAACCCATCTGCCCGCGTAACCAGGGCTCGTAGCGTTTCTCGACCCCCGCCTTGCCGATCGAGTACGCCCCCCGATAGTCCAGCCAGCGCCCCTCCTCCTGCAAGTGCTGTTTGTCCTTCTGACTGATGCGGCCGGTATAACCGATCAAGTGCGAAAAGGTAGCCCCAAAGGGATACGAACGCCAGTCACGGGTGCGCAACTCCACGCCCGGAAAACGATAGCGTTGCGCCACAAAACGCGCCACCTCAACCTCGGTCAGGCGTTGCCGTATTATCACCGCTTCAGCGGGGCGACTATCGGCACGCACGCGCTGATAACGGCGGATATCGGTCGCGTCGATCCGCACCACCGTGCCCAACTCCGCCCACAAGACGGGCAGGTTCGTGAACTTTTCGGGGATAACCTCCAGCGCGTAGCCCCAATCCCCCGAGGCCAGCACCACACCATTGCGGTCATACAAGACGCCCCGAGGCGGGATACTCGGCACCCGAGTAATATGATTCGCCTCGGACAAGGCACGGTAGTGGTCGCGTTCTATCAGTTGCAACCACGCAAAACGCAACAACAACAGACCAAATAAGGCCAGCACGACCCAGACGGCAACCTGACCGCGCCGCTGGAAATCCTCGCGGACCCGCGCTGTCACGATGGCGTGCTGCGTGACGACGGCTGATAGGCTACCGTCACGCGCCCTGTCCCATCCAATAGCCAGGCCAGCCCCGGCCAGGTCACTGCGGCGGTGATGCCCGAGGCCATAAACCAGGCATCGACAACCCCTCCGAACAGCGTCCCCAAGGCCAAGGTCAACAGCGTTGCCGCGACGAGGACTAGGGCCAGATGCGCGGCGCGCGCACCCCACGCAAAACCGCCCAGACGGACGCGCAGCCGCAACACGGTGTAGGCGGCCGCGCTATAGGTCAGGGCATAGCCCCCCAACCACGCACCGCGCTCGACATCCACCAACAGCCCCAACGCAAAGGCGGTGCCTATCCCCGCATACAACGGTGCGCGCCACGCCCAATAGAGTAGCGTCATCAACAGGAAATCCGGCGCCCAGCCAGCCATAGCCGCAGGCCAAGGCAGCCAAGTCAGCAACACGGCGAGCAGCAGCGTGAGGCGCACCCAGCCTGGACGCGTCGGCAGCTCCAAGGCATAGCCCTGCAAGATCAATGGCTTATTCGGCGTCATGGCGAAGGGACCGCGTGCGCGGGGAGATTAAAGACGAGGAAAGGCCCGCTATGCCCCACCCCGGCGACGGGCCGCGCCAAGGCACTGGCGAATGGCGAACCGCGCTTAGGGGGGTGTATCACCTGCACCCGCGCCACCGGCAGACCCATGGGGTAGACCCCATCCAGCCCCGAGGTCACCAACAGATCGCCCACGGCGAGGTCGGCATGCTCATCGAGTTGCGGGATCTCGATCGCCCAGTCAGACCCCATGCCCTGCACTAGCAGGCGCAGACCGGTGCGCGCACTTTGTACGGGGATCTGTAACTGGCGTGCCACAATCGTCGTTACCTCGCTGTAGGTCGCATCGACGCGCGTGACCTGACCCACTAGGCCGAGTGCATCGACCACCGGCGCACCGGCCTGTATCCCCGCCTGTGCGCCCCGGTTAAGCAGCATGCGCCGCCCAAACGGGCCTTGCGGAACAACCATCGCCTCGGCCACGATCGCCTGCCGCCCGGCGGGCAACGGCAACGCCAACACAGCGCGCAGCCTAGCGTTCTCGGCGCGGAGTTCCGCCTGCGTCAACTGCCCTGCCTGCAAGATCGCCTGTCGATGTGCTTGTGCCTGCCGCTCGCGCAACAGGGCTTGATGCTGGATCAAGAAATCATTCGCATCCCCAAACGCCTCGAACGGTTGGGCCAAGAACCATTGCAACGGGGCGGTCACCTCGGCCAAGCCCCCCCGCAAGGACGGCATCAAGCCCTGCCGCGCATCGACAAACATCAAGGTCGCGCTCACCGCCACGGCGATGGCCAGACGCCCGTTAAGGCCGATGACGCGCGAGAACAACGGCTCGTGTTGCGTGTCGGTCATGGCTGTCGTCATACTGGGCGACCCCGCGATTTATTCGTGGGTGAATATGGTCGAGAGGCGGTCCATCTCTTCGAGGGCGCGGCCCGAGCCACGCACCACGCAGGTCAGCGGATCCTCGGCGATAAAGACCGGCAGCCCCGTCTCTTCACGGATCAAACGATCGATATTGCTCAACAAGGCCCCGCCGCCGGTCAGCACCATGCCGCGCTCGGCGATATCCGCGCCCAACTCCGGCGGGGTCTGCTCTAGCGCTGCCTTGACCGCCGCCACGATCGCGTTGAGCGGGTCCGACAAGGCCTCCAGGATCTCATTGCTGGTCACCGTAAAACTGCGCGGGATGCCCTCGGCGAGGTTACGGCCCTTGACCTCCATCTCGCGCACCTCGGTGCCCGGATAGGCCGAGCCCATCTCCTTTTTGATGCGCTCGGCCGTGGTCTCGCCGATCAACATCCCGTAGTTGCGGCGGATGTAGCTGATGATCGCCTCGTCAAACTTGTCGCCGCCGACGCGCACCGAGGTCGAATAGACCATGCCGCCCAAGGAGATCACGCCGACCTCGGTCGTGCCGCCACCGATATCGACCACCATCGAGCCGGCCGCCTCGGCCACCGGCATATTGGCACCAATCGCCGCCGCCATGGGCTCTTCAATCAGATAGACCTGCCGTGCCCCGGCGCTGATCGCGGATTCACGAATGGCGCGGCGCTCCACCTGCGTCGCGCCCGACGGCACGCAAATGATGATGCGCGGACTCGGGTGGAACAAACGCGTGTCGTGTACCTTCTTGATGAAGTATTTCAGCATCTGCTCGGTGACATTAAAGTCGGCGATCACGCCATCCTTCATCGGCCGAATCGCTTGGATATTGCCTGGGGTGCGGCCCAGCATCAACTTCGCCTCGCTACCCACGGCCTGCACCACCTTTTTACCGGTCATGCCCTCTTGGCGGATCGCCACTACCGAGGGTTCGTCCAACACCACGCCCTTACCGCGCACATAGATAAGGGTATTGGCCGTGCCGAGGTCGATCGCCAAGTCTGTAGAGAAGTAGCCGCGCATAGAACCGAACATGGTATAAATCCTGAGTAAAAGTAGCCGCGTATGATACCCTAGGCCGTTCCGTTATAAAGCCTTTATCCTCACATTTATCTAACCCGTTCGTCATGAGCCTAAGCCTAGAAGACATCCACCGCATCGCCCATCTCGCCCGCATCCGTCTCGCGGACGAGGCCGAGGCTATCCGCACCCAAACCCAGTTAAACGGCCTGTTCGACTTGGTCGCCCAGATGCAAGCGGTTGATACCACCGGCATCGCCCCCATGTCCCACGCCCGCGATGTCCAGCAACGCCTGCGCGCCGATGTCGTCACCGAGGTCGACCAACGCGCCGCCTTGTCTGCCATCGCACCGCAGACGCAGGACGGCTTGTATCTCGTGCCGAGGGTGATCGAATGAGCCTGCTCACCCAACACGCCCAGCAACTCGCCGCCGGCGCGGTCTCCAGCGTCGAGCTCTGCCAAGACTATCTCGCCCGCATCAAGGCCCATAACCCCACGCTCAACGCCTTTATCACGGTTGATACCGAGCGCACCCTCGCCGAGGCGCGCGCCGCCGATGCCCTGCGCGCCGCTGGCCAAGCGGGGCCGTTGACTGGCGTACCGCTGGCACACAAAGACATCTTCTGCACCGAGGGTTGGCTGACCACCTGTGGCTCCCGGATGCTGGCTAACTTCGTCGCCCCCTATGATGCCCATGTCGTCAGCCAGTTCAAGACGGCGGGGATGCCCTGTCTAGGCAAGCTCAACATGGACGAATTCGCCATGGGTTCGTCAAACGAGAGCAGCTACTTTGGCCCGGTCAAAAACCCGTGGGCATTAGCTGCCGTGCCGGGTGGCTCGTCGGGGGGGTCGGCCGCCGCGGTCGCCGCCGGCTTGTGCCCGGTTGCCACCGCCACCGACACGGGCGGCTCGATCCGTCAACCCGCCGCGCTCTGTGGCGTCACCGGCATTAAGCCCAGCTACGGCGTCGTCTCTCGTTACGGCATGATCGCCTTCGCCTCCAGTCTCGACCAAGCCGGCGTGATGGCGCGCTCCGCCGCCGACTGCGCCTTGGCCCTCTCGGTCATGGCCGGCCCAGACCCACGCGACTCCACCAGCCTAGAGCGCGAACGCGAAGACTACAGCCGCGACCTCAACCGACCGCTCACTGGCCTACGCATCGGCCTACCGAAAGAATTTTTCGCCGCCGGCATGGCCGCCGATGTCGAGGCCGCCACGATCAACGCGTTAGACGAATACCGCCGCCTAGGCGCGACCACCGTCGAGGTCAGCCTGCCCAATTCAGGGCTTTCCGTGCCGGTCTACTATGTCCTCGCCCCGGCCGAGGCCAGCTCCAACCTGTCGCGTTTTGACGGCGTACGCTACGGCCACCGCGCCGCCGCGTACAAAGACCTCACCGAGATGTACGAAAAGACCCGCGCCGAAGGCTTTGGCGCCGAGGTCAAGCGGCGCATCATGGTCGGCGCCTATGTCCTCTCGCACGGCTATTACGACGCCTATTATCTGCAAGCGCAAAAAATCCGCCGCCTGATCGCCAACGACTTCACCGAGGCCTTCAAACACTGCGATCTGATCATGGGGCCGACCACGCCGACCACCGCCTTCAACCTCGGCGAAAAGGCCGACGACCCGTTGCAGATGTATCTATCGGACATCTACACCATCGCCGTCAACCTTGCCGGTCTGCCCGGCATGTCCGTGCCCTGTGGCTTTGGCGCGGACGGTCGTCCGGTGGGGCTGCAAATCATCGGCGACTATTTTGGCGAGGCGCGCATGTTAAACGCCGCGCACCGCTATCAAGGCGTCACCGACTGGCACGCCCGCCGCCCGGAGGGCTATTAATCATGTCATGGGAAATCGTCATCGGACTTGAGGTCCACACCCAACTCACCACCCAGAGCAAAATATTTTCGGGGGCTTCCACCGCCTTTGGCGCCGCGCCCAACACCCAAGCCTGCGCGGTCGATCTCGCCCTGCCCGGCGTCCTCCCCGTCCTAAATAAAGGCGCGGTCGAACGCGGCATCCAATTTGGCCTCGCCGTCAAAGCCACCATCAACCGCGAAAACCGCTTTGACCGTAAAAATTATTTTTACCCAGACCTACCAAAAGGCTATCAAATCAGCCAACTAGAGCGGCCCATCGTCGAAGGCGGGCAGATCATTATCCAAGTCGGCGACGCGCAGAAGACCATCCGCCTCACCCGCGCCCACCTCGAAGAAGACGCCGGAAAATCGCTGCACGAAGCCTTCCACGGCATGACCGGCATCGACCTCAACCGCGCCGGCACGCCGCTCCTCGAGATCGTCTCCGAACCCGACCTACGCTCGGCGGCCGAGGCCGTCGCCTACGCCCGTGCCTTGCACACCCTCGTCACCTGGATCGGCATCTGCGACGGCAACATGCAAGAAGGCAGCTTCCGCGTCGATGCCAATGTCTCGGTGCGCCCGCTCGGTCAGGCCGCGCTCGGCACCCGGCGCGAGATCAAAAACCTCAACTCGTTCAAGTTCCTAGAACAGGCCATCCGCTACGAAGCGGCCTGGCAGATCGAGCAGATCGAAGACGGCCGGCGCATCGTCCAGGCCACCGTCTTATTTGACCCCGACAGCGGCGAGACACGCATGATGCGCAGCAAAGAAGACGCGCACGACTACCGTTATTTTCCCGACCCCGACCTCTTACCCGTGCGCATAGACGCGGCTTGGATAGACCAAATCGCCGCCGTCTTACCCGAGTTACCGCAGGCCAAACAGGCGCGCTACCAAGCCGAATCCGGCCTCTCCGCCTACGATGCCGCCACGCTAACCGGCACCCGCGCCCTCGCCGAATACTTCGAGGCCGTCGTCGCATTGATGCCGACACCCGACGCAAAACTGGCCGCAAACTGGATCATGGGCGAGCTTTCCGCCGCCTTAAATCGCGCCGAGATCGACATCCAAGCCAGCCCCATCGCCGCCGCCCAACTCGCCCAATTATTAACCCGCCTGCAAGACGGAACCCTCTCCGGCAAACTCGCCAAACAAGTCTTCGAAATCCTGTGGCGTGACGGCGGCGCGGTTGACGCCATCATCGAGACGCATGGCCTAAGACAAATGTCCGACACCGGCGCGCTCGACGCCCTCATCGACAGCGTCCTCGCCGCCAACGCCAAGTCCGTCGCCGAATACAAAGAAGGCAAAGAAAAAGCCTTCAACGCCCTAGTCGGTCAATGCATGAAGGCCACCCAAGGCAAAGCCAACCCCGCTGAAGTCAACGCCCGCCTAAAGGCACGCCTAGCCTAACGCCCCACCCTGTGGGGCGGGCTTCAGCCCGCCAATTAAAGAATCAAGGACAACCGCCATTCCACGGTGAATTTGTTCTCACCGTTTACGGCGTCATTCCCTCCCTCGACAACCCCATTCGAGGGGGCAGGCTGCGGAGGGAATCCAGTTATTCGCCCTGTAGGAGCGGGCTTGCCCGCGAACAGGGGTAATTGGGGACAGACCACGATTAATTAATCAACGGCATCTCCGATCTCAGCCCAGCGGCCTGGCTTGGCCGTCCGGCCTTCCCGGGCAACACCCTACGATCCAAGGCCGTAGCGACTTCCGTCGCAAAGCGCTCGTTTCCCAATACAAAGTTGCCATTGGTTGTTCTTCTCAGCGCGTCTACAAATACAGGGTCAAGCGCATCGCGGAACAACGCCGCATAGGCCGCTTGCCGACTTGGCGCGTCCAGGCCCATAGCGGCATAAATCGGATGATGTCGAATCAAGCTATCCTCTTTACCGCGTGCGTTAGCGTGATAACTCGACCAGCGATAATCGACTGGATGACTCACCATCCCCGCGCGGACCGGGTTAAGCTCGATATAACGCTGGCACGCTAGCAAATACGCATCATCTTGAACAAGGCACGAACGAAAGCGGCCCTCCCACAAGGACCCGCTGCGACGATAGACGCGATTAATATGTTGCACATAACGCTGTCCAAGTGCCTTCATCATCAAGCCGGGGGTCTCGGCGCGATCTGCCGACACCAACAGGTGCACATGGTTCGTCATCAGCACATAGGCGTGAACATGCCCGCCAAACTTGTCCGCGTACTCCGTCAACCAATCAAGGTAAAGGACATAATCCGCGTCAGCGAAGAAACAGGCCTGACGATTGTTACCCCGCTGAATCAAATGCAACGGGACATTAGCAAGCACGAGACGAGACCGGCGCGGCATATGACATCCATCAAAAAGGCAGGCGAACTAGCCTAGCATAAAATCGTGGTCTGTCCCCAATTACCCCAATTACCCAATTACCCTTCGATGGGGACCGAGCGGTCGTAAAGCGTTTCAGGGGCGATATCCAGATTACCTGGCCAGCATACCGTATCTAGGGCGACAAACGCCTGCTTAAACAAGGAAATATCCTGAAGCCGTGTAAAGACGCCCTGAGTCAGATAGGGGCGCGCATCAAACACGCGATGATCCCCCGTGTTAAACCACAGGTCCAGAGAAAAGTCCTCTCTAGGGATGACATGCGTAACAGATTCCATAAAACCTCCTAGCGCAACGGTTCTATGGCGAACGGGGTTTGCCCATTAATGGCAAGATCCCAATCAGCCAACAACGACTCGCGGTGAATCTCTATCCATGCCTGAACCAATCGCGCTTTGGAAACAGGGATCTCCCCAGCCAGAACGATCCATCTAAAATAGAGAAAGAGGCGTCCTGTCCTTGATATTTCGCGTGAATATGGGGCAGCTTGTGCCTCTCATTGTCGTAAAAGTAAAGGCTGATGATAATGCCGTAGAACATGCTGATGGTTGGCACAACAAGCTCCCAAATAGAAAAACAGATCGTGAGGATCATAGCGAACAACACCATACCATGCAAACGAAGGTCACGGGGTAATGGGGGACAGACCACGATTAATTCACCGCAAGACATGGAGTCTAATTGGAGGAATAATCGTGGTCTGTCCCCAATTACTCGTTATTCGCCAGCAAGCTGGCTCCTACACCGCCGCACCGATCAGCGTTCAACGGCGGCCCTTAGGCGGGATCGAACAAAACAATCGTGGTCTGTCCCCGATTGTTCCCCCCTCCATAAACAGCGCTCACGCTAGCACAAAAAACGGCCACCCGAAGGTGGCCGTTTAGCTCAATCTTAAACCTAGCTGGGCAGGCCCAGCGGGGGATTAGAAGGAGTGGTTCAGTTGCAGCGTGGTGGTCTTAACATCCAGCGCGGTTTGATTGTCATCCGCGTTGTAAGCCAAGGCAACATTGGTACGCTTGGACAGGGCATAAATCGCGCCGACCGTTGTACGCTTCAGATCAGCCGTGCTGTTCTTGTCGTCAAATTTGCCGTACTGAGCAGCCAAAGTGATCGGGCCCATGGCGTGAGCAACGGAAACCAAGTAGGCCGTGTCCTTGACCTTTGCCGTCGTTGTCGAGCTGGCAGCGCGAGATTTCTCATAGGTTGCGCCAAAAGTCGTATCGCCCAGCGTGTAAGACGCATTCAGCTTGTCGCCCTTTTGAGCAGGCAAGGCGCCGGCAGCATCAGCAAACTTCTCATGGCCGTAGGTAGCTTTCAGCGGGCCGTTGACATAAACCAAAACGGCGGAGGTGGCTGCGGTAGAAGACATGGCACCCGACTCAGAAGCCACGGTAGCTACGCCAACATGGAAGCCAGAGTAATCCGGGGAGATGTAGGCAACTGCGTTAGTTGCACGGTTATCTAGACCGTTACGACCGATGATGCCGGTGGTGCCCTTCTGAGAGTCAGCGGCGGTATCAGCGAAGAGGTCAGCAGAGCCACCCAATTTGTACGGGGTGTCATGCACGCCAACCAAGGCGGTACCGAAGGCGCCTTTGATACCAACGAAGGTGTTGCGCTGGGTCGTTGAAGCCGCAACAGCAGTAGTAGACGGGTCAAGGGTATTCAAGGTGCTTTCCCACTGCCAAATCGCAGCCATACCGCCACCCAGATCTTCCGAACCTTTGATACCAACGCGAGAAGTTTGGTCGGTCACGGTCATGCCGCCGCCGCCGTTGCTGTTAGACAGCGCAACGCGAGCTTGACCATAGACATCAACATTAGAGGTAGCAGCAAAGGCAACCGGAGCAGCAGCCACGAGGGCCAGAGCAATTAGAGACTTCTTCATCATTTTGAAACTCCTAAAAAATTAAGAAAGATTAAAAAACTACTTGTGAACCTTGCCTTGCCGCTGGGTTATGCACCGTGTCGCGTCAAGATGGAGCGAACTATGCGGGATTTCCCCCGCGCCGACCAGCACAATCGCCTGGGATGCCGCCCCGAAAAACCAACTGTGACTTTTTTGCCACACCCGCCGCCAGGACGCGCCGCACTCACCCGCCCCGCCGCTCGGCCTCGGCACAGCGCCACGCGCTAACAGATCTTCGCGGGCAAGCCCGCTCCTACGGCGGTCATGCGAACACCCTAGCCAGCTCGGCGCCGGGGTCGGCCGCGCGCATGAAGGCCTCGCCGACCAGAAAGCCGTTGACGCCGTGTTGCCGCATTAGGGCGACCTGCTCGGCGGCGAGGATGCCGGATTCGGTGATCGCGAGGCGCGGGGCGGTGATCTGCGGCACGAGGTCTAGCGTGGTCTCTAGGTGGGTCTCGAAGTTGCGTAGGTTGCGGTTGTTGATGCCGATGAGCGGGGTTTTGAGCTGTAAAGCGGCGGCCAGCTCGGCGGCGTCGTGCGATTCGACCAAGACGGCCATGCCTAATTCGCCCGCCAAGGCCTCTAAGGCCTGCATCTGCGCCAGAGTTAACGCGGCGGCGATGAGGAGGATGGCGTCCGCGCCCATGGCACGCGCCTCCCAGACTTGGCGCGCGTCGATGATGAAGTCCTTGCGCAACACCGGCAGGGCGCAGGCGGCACGGGCGGCGATCAGATCGGCCGCCGCGCCTTGAAAATAGTCGCGGTCGGTGAGCACCGAGAGACAGGCGGCACCGCCTTTTTCATAGGACGGGGCGATCGCGGCGGGGCAAAAATCGGCGCGGATAATGCCGCGACTAGGGCTGGCCTTTTTGATCTCGGCGATCACGGCCGGCCGGCCAGCGGCGATCTTGGCGCGCAGGGCGGCAACGAAATCGCGCGGCGCAGGCGCGGCGGCGGCGCGTGCCTGCAATTCGGCCAAGGGCGGCAGGGCAGCGATCTCGCGCTGTTTGGTGTCGAGGATGCGGGTGAGGATGTCGGTCATAGTTTAAAAGAGGATAAGTACCGCAGCGTCTTGCTGCTCAAAGGCTAGGGAAGCACTGATTTATTCGTCCTTCCCGCGTAGGCGGGAATCTAGTCGATTGATGCTACTGGATTTCCGCCTACGCGGAAATGACGATATCGAATAAATCCGCGCATCCCTAGCATGGCAGTCGATTGTTTTCGTCAAACAGCCATCTCACGCGACAATCGCTAGCAATGAAACGGTGCGACTTTAGCACGGCCACGGCCTCATACCGCATTCATGGCGACGCGCGGCGTGAGGGCGGTGAAGAGTTCGTAGGCGATCGTTCCGGCCGCCGCCGCGACGCGTTCGGCGGGGAGGTCCGCGCCCCATAACACGACGGGGCTGCCGATGTGCGCGTTGGGGCAGGGCGTGAGATCGACACTGAGCATGTCCATCGAGACGCGCCCTAGGGTGCGGGTTTCGATGCCGTCGACCCACACGGGCGTGCCGGTTCCGGCGTGACGCGGGTAGCCGTCGGCGTAACCGCAGGCGACGATGCCGACGCGCAGCGCGGTTTCGGCCACAAAGTCCGGCCCGTAGCCCACGCCCTCGCCCGGTTTGACCGCTTGGATGGCGATGAGGCGCGAGCTTAAGGTCATCACCGGTTTGAGGCCGTGTGCCGCGCCGGTCTGCCCCGCAAATGGTGACGCGCCGTAGAGGGCGATGCCGGGGCGCACCCAGTCGCCGTGCGCCTCGGGGAAGCGCAACAGGGCGGCGGAGTTGGCGAGGCTGATCGGCAGGCGTAGCCCCGCGACACCGGCGTTAAAGGCGTGCCGTTGCGCGGCGATGCCGATGGACGGCGCGTCGGCGGAGGCAAAATGGGTCATGGCGGTGACGCTGGCGACCTGTGCCGAGGCGCGTAGCCGTTCGATGGCGGCGTGGGCACGCGCGGCGGGGATACCCAAACGGTGCATGCCGGTGTCGATCTTGAGCCAGACATCGAGGCGGTGTTCTAGGCGCGTCTTTTCCAGCAACACGATCTGGTCTTCGCGATGGATGACGGGGCGCAGGCGGGCGTGGGCAATCGCCGCCAGCTCGTCGCCACTGAAAAAACCTTCTAACAAAACAATGGGGTGGGTGTAACCGGCATGACGCAGGGCCAAGGCCTCGTCGAGCAATAACACGGCAAAGCCATCCGCGCCACGCAAGGCCTGAGCGGCGTTTAGCGTGCCGTGACCATAGGCATTAGCCTTGATCACCGCCAAGACCTTGGCCTGCCCGGCGGCGGCCCGCAACACGGCGAGGTTGTGGCTCAGCGCGGCAAGGTCAACGGTGGCGGTTAAAGGGCGCATGACCCGTGCTTAGCCTATCGACATGTCGCTGGCATGGTTCTCGAAGCGGGTGTGCTCGCCCAAGAAGGTGAGGCGCACCGTGCCGATGGGGCCGTTACGCTGTTTGCTGATGATGATCTCGGCACTGCCGCGATCGGGGCTGTCCGGGTTGTAAACCTCGTCGCGATAGATGAACAAAATGAGATCGGCGTCTTGTTCGATAGCGCCCGATTCGCGCAAGTCGGACATCACCGGACGCTTGTTAGGGCGCTGTTCCAAGGCGCGATTGAGCTGCGACAGGGCGATGATGGGGACACGCAACTCTTTGGCCAGGCCTTTGAGCGAGCGCGAGATCTCGGACAGTTCCGTCGCACGGTTTTCGTCACGACCGGTGCCCGAGCCGGACATGAGTTGCAGATAGTCCACCACGATGAGGCCGAGCTTGCCGCCGCAAGTCCGCGCCAACCGCCGGGCGCGGGCGCGCATCTCCATCACGGTGAGGCCGGGCGTTTCGTCGATGTGGATCGGCGCCTCGTCTAGGCGACCCAAGGCGTGGGTGAGGCGCGGCCAATCGTCGTCGGAGATCTTGCCGGTGCGTAGTTTGTGTTGGTCGAGCCGCCCGATCGAGCCTAGCATCCGCATCACCAGCTGCGAGGCGCCCATCTCCATCGAGAAGATGGCGACCGGCAAGCCGGTGTCGAGCGCGACATTCTCGGCGATATTGACCGAGAGCGCGGTCTTGCCCATCGACGGCCGCCCGGCGACGATGATCAGATCGCCCGGCTGCATCCCCGAGGTGCGCGAGTCGAGGTCGGCAAAACCGGTCGGCACGCCGGTAACATCGCTGTCCGAGTCGCGGTTATACAGCTCGTCGATGCGATTGACCGCGTCGATCAGCAAGGGCTTGATCTCCAGAAACCCCGAAGTGGCACGCGCGCCCGCCTCGCGGATCTCGAACACCTTGCCCTCGGCTTGGTCGAGAATATCCGCCGCCGTGCGCCCCGCCGGGTTGTAAGCGGCATCGGCGATCTCGCTGCCCACCGCAGCCAAACGCCGCAACAAGGCGCGTTCGCGCACGATCTCGGCATAACGGCGGATGTTGGCCGCCGACGGGGTATTGGTCACCAAGGCCGTGATGTAGGCCAAGCCGCCCACCTGATCGAGCTGATTGTGCGTCTCCAAGGACTCGGCCACGGTAATCGCATCGGCCGGTGCGTTATGGTCAACCAGGCGGGCGATCTGCCGCCAGATGGCGCGATGGTCGGCGCGATAAAAATCGGCCTCGCCCAAGAGATCGGCGATGCGCTCCCACGCGCCGTTGTCGAGCATCAGCCCGCCCAACACAGATTGTTCCGCCTCGATCGAGTGCGGCGGCAGTTTGATTCCAGCGAGATCGGCGTCGAAGGCCATACCGGGGTTCCAAAGAAAAAGGTGAACGGCGCATTTTACACGCCTAGGGCATCCAAAAACAAAAAACCCCCGCCTAGGACGAACGGCTACGGGCTAGACTCGCGCCATAAAATGGACGCGCCCAACTATAGTGCAAGCGAACCATGCCGGAGGCAAAACCCCGGATAACGAAACAGACATCGGCCATCGCCACAAAGCCACCACGGCGATCTGACCGCCCCCGTCGCAACCTATCGGCGTAGCTCCCATAAAACAGCGTGACATTTTTTCGGCGCTGGGGGTATCCTTCGTCCATTGCGCGTGAAACACTGCGCTTTTGTAACGGGTTTCGTCCGTGCTCGGCGGTCTTCGCCCTTCCCATCATAAACCCGCTCACGCTTCATTCCATGGCTAGCGCAGAACTATCAAACCACAAATAACGCTCTGCTCGATGCCGAATTGCTGGCCGAGGTTTATTTGGCGATGACCCATAGCCAGGCCAACCGTTGATTGCATAAAGTGCCGCACATTCACGCCAAATACGCCGAGTTTGAGGCGTCCATTGGTCTCGGAGACGGTGAGATTCTTGCGGGTGACTTGCCGCGTAAGCAATTGCGCTTGGTGCAGGCGTGGATAGAACTTCATCGCGACGAACTGATGGCAGATTGGGAACTCGCCGTCAGCGGCGAGAACCCCTACAAAATTGAACCGCTTTGAGGAGGTCGCCATGTATTGGGATGTAAAAATGGTAAAACCACTGCCGGATTTCCGAATTTATGTCGAGATTGAGAATGGACGCAAGGGCATTTTCGACTTGACCCCCTATCTCGACCACGGCGTTTTTCGTGAGCTTCGGGATGTCCATTATTTTAATCGGGTGGGCATTCTGTTTGGCGCGGTCACTTGGCCCAACGAGCAGGACATTGCCCCAGAAACCCTGCTGTCTGAAATGCTCCCTGCGGAATCCATTGCGTCCAACCCGGCAGTCCACACGGACGCTGTGCGATAAAGCTGCGCAGTGCCCCTTAGCCCTATGTGATTTGTAGTGAGTCGTCGTGTCCGGCGCGACACGGCCAGCGCACGCCTGTGGTAACGGGGCGTCCCTTTTCCCGTAGGAGCGGGCTTGCCCGCGAATAGCGGCTATAAACAGCCCTGAGCCAAACAAAAAACCCCCGCTCACCCTACGGCGGCGGGGGTGTCGGTCAGGCTGGATTACTCCGGCTTGATCGTCACGGTGATGTCCACCAGGACATCGGTGTGCAAGGCTAAGGTCAGCGTGTTGTCGCCGATGGCCTTGATCGGGCCGTTGGGCATACGCACTTGCGCCTTAGACACTTCATGGCCGACGGCCTTGAGCGCGTCGGCGAGGTCGGCATTGGTGACCGAACCAAACAGACGACCATCCGGGCCGGCCTTTTGCGTCAGGGTCAGGGCAAAGCCTTCCAGACTGACGGCACGGGCCTGCGCAGCGGCTAGCTTTTCAGCGGCCAAGGCCTCAAGCTCGGCCTTTTTCTGGGCGAAGACTTCGAGGTTAGCCGCCGTCGCACGACGGGCGACCTTTTGCGGGATGAGGAAGTTACGCGCGTAACCGTTTTTGACGGTCACAACATCGCCGAGTGCGCCTAGGTTGGCGACTTTTTCCATGAGGATGATTTGCATGATGAGTCCTCTTTAGGCGTGATGCAGGTCGGTGTACGGCAAGAGCGCCAAGAAACGGGCGCGCTTGATGGCGGTGGTCAACTGACGCTGGTAGTGCGACTTGGTGCCACTGACGCGGGCCGGTTGGATCCGACCGTTCTCGGCGACGAATTCTTTTAGGATGTCGATGCCTTTGTAGTCGATCTCTTTGACCTTCTCGACGGTGAAGCGGCAGAATTTACGCCGCTTGAACAGGGCGTTGCTGCGTTTTTTATCTTTGTCTAACGGTTTACGACGAACGAATGCCATGATGATTCCTTAAGCGTTATGGTGCAATGATAGCGGCTTCAGCAGTCGTCTCAGCGGACTGCGGGGCGGATTGGGGCGCTAATAAATTGCGGGTTTTTTCTTCCCTCAACATCGGCGACGGCTCGATAACAGCCTCGTCGCGCTTGATGGTGAGGTGACGGAGGATGGCATCGTTGAAGCGGAAGCCGTGCTCGAGTTCGTCGAGCGTGACTTGGTCGATCTCGATGTTCATCAGCACATAGTGAGCCTTGTGCATCTTTTGGATGCTATAGGCCATCTGCCGACGACCCCAATCTTCGAGGCGGTGAATATGGCCAGCACGCGACGCGATCGTAGCTTTATAACGCTCGATCATGGCCGGCACTTGCTCGCTTTGGTCCGGATGGACGATAAAGACGATTTCGTAATGACGCATGGTTTTCCTTTGATAACCCTATGGACAAAAGGCCACCGGCTTTGTAGCAGCGCCGTGTGGCAAGGCTCCGATCGGCCTAAGCTGACCGGAAGACCGCTGATTATACGGCAGAACGGCAGGACAAATCAAGGCCCCATGTTGACACGCACCCAGTCCTTGGAGCGCAGGCGTCTCGCCTGCCAGCGGGCGGGACGCCCGCGCTCCGTCATGTCGCGGGCTTCACACTCACGCGACGCAGTCGATGTAGTAGCGGCTGCTGCCGTTGTCGCGTTCTTTGACGAGGCCGTGGACATCGGTTTCGAAGCCGGGGAACTGGTCGTTGAAGTTGCGGGTAAATTGCAGGTAGCGGACGATGATGGTGTTGAACCGTTCGCCGGGGATGAGCAACGGGATGCCGGGCGGATAGGGCGTTAGCAGGATGGCGGTGATGCGGCCTTCGAGGTCATCGATGCCGACGCGTTCGATCTCGCGGTGCGCCATTTTGGCGAAGGCGTCGGAGGGCTTCATGGCCGGGACCATGGGCGAGAGGTACATCTCGGTGGTGAGGCGCGCCACATCGTTGGCCTTGTAGACATCGTGGATCTGCTGGCAGAGGTCTTTGAGGCCGGTGCGTTCATAGCGCGGGAACTTGGCGACGAAGTCGGGCATGACCTTCCATAGCGGGAGGTTTTTGTCGTAGTCGTCTTTGAATTGTTGCAACTCGGTCACCATGGTGTTCCAGCGGCCCTTGGTGATGCCGATGGTGAACATGATGAAGAAGGAATAAAGCCCGCATTTTTCGACGATCACGCCATGTTCGGCGAGGTATTTGGTGACGATGGCGGCAGGGATGCCCCAGTCGGCAAAGTCGCCATCGACATCGAGGCCGGGGGTGATGACGGTGGCCTTGATGGGATCGAGCAGGTTGAAGCCGTCGGCGAGTTGACCAAAGCCGTGCCAGCGTTCGCCCGGTTTTAGCATCCACGCATCGCGTTCTTCGATGCCTTCTTCGGACAGGTCGGTCGGCCCCCAGACCTTGAACCACCAGTCGGCGCCCCATTCTTCGTCCACCTTGCGCATGGCGCGGCGGAAGTCGAGCGCCTCCATGATGGATTCTTCGACCAAGGCCGTCCCCGCTGGGGCTTCCATCATCGCCGCCGCGACATCGCAGGAGGCGATGATGGCGTATTGCGGCGAGGTCGAGGTGTGCATGAGATAGGCCTCGTTGAACACATCGCGATCGAGTTTGCGCGCCTCGGATTCTTGCACCAAGATCTGCGAGGCTTGCGATAGGCCGGCCAACAATTTGTGCGTCGATTGGGTGGAGAAGATCATCGACTCTTTGCAGCGCGGCCGGTCGGCGCCGATGGCGTGATAGTCGCCATAGAAGTCGTGGAAAGCGGCGTGCGGCAACCAGGCCTCGTCAAAATGCAGGGTGTCGATGTGACCGTCGAGCATCTCTTTGATCTCTTCGACATTGTAGAGGATGCCGTCGTAGGTCGATTGAGTGATGGTGAGGACACGCGGCTTGGCCGTTTTGTCGGCGGCAAACGGGTGTTCGGCGATCTTTTTCTGGATGTTCGCCCAGGCAAATTCGGACTTGGGGATGGGGCCGATGATGCCGTAGTTGTTGCGCGTCGGCATCAGGAAGACCGGGATCGCGCCGGTCATGATGATGGCGTGGAGGATGGATTTGTGGCAGTTGCGATCGACGACGACGATGTCGCCCGGCGCGACGGTGGAGTGCCAGACGATCTTGTTCGAGGTCGAGGTGCCGTTGGTGACAAAGAATAGGTGATCGGCGTTGAAGATACGCGCCGCGTTGCGTTCCGAGGCCGCGACCGGGCCGGTGTGGTCGAGCAACTGGCCGAGTTCTTCGACCGCGTTGCAGACATCGGCGCGCAACATGTTTTCGCCAAAGAACTGGTGGAACATCTGCCCGACCGGCGATTTTAGAAAGGCGACGCCGCCCGAGTGGCCGGGGCAATGCCACGAATACGAGCCGTCCGCCGCGTAGTGCGTCAGGGCGCGGAAGAAGGGCGGCGGCAGGGAGTCGAGATAGGCCTTCGCCTCGCGCTTGATGTTGCGGGCGATGAACTCCGGCGTGTCCTCAAACATGTGGATGAAGCCGTGCAGCTCGCGCAGGACATCGTTGGGGATATGGCGCGAGGTGCGCGTCTCGCCGTGCAAGAAGATGGGGATATCGGCATTGCGTAGGCGGATCTCGCTGACGAAACTACGCAGATCGGCGATGGCCTTGGTCGCCGCCGCCTCGGAGGAGAACTCTTCATCGTCGATCGAGAGGATAAAGACCGAGGCGCGCGATTGTTGCTGGGCAAACGAGGTGAGGTCGCCATAACTGGTGACCCCCAAGACCTCCAAGCCTTCTTTTTCGATCGCCTCAGCCAAGGCGCGGATGCCTAGCCCCGAGGTGTTTTCAGAACGAAAATCTTCATCAATGATGACGACGGGGAAACGAAAACGCATGGTGAGACTCCTAGCGAAAGATTCTATTTACGCCGTTTTGCAGCGCCATCCTCTGCCGCCGGGGGCTTGCCCAGCGAGCGTAGCCGCGTGGCCACGCCCCACAGCTCCTCCAGATTATAGAGTTCGCGTGTGACAGGATGCATCACATGCACGACGATATCGCCGGCATCGACCAAGACCCATTCCGCGCCTTCTTCGCCTTCCGTGCCGATGATCTCGCCACCGGCCTCTTTGATCTTGTCACGCACATGGTCGGCCAAGGCGCGTACTTGGCGGTTGGAGTCGCCGCTGGCGATGATCATCATTTCGCACAACGAGGTCAGGTGAGTGACATTGAGTGTGGTGATGTTTTTGCCTTTGACATCTTCTAGGGCTTTGATGGCAATCTTGCTGAGTTTCTTCGCGTCCATATACTTCAATTCTGATAAAGGGGGTGGTGTTCAAGATAGGCGGCCACAGCAATCGGCACTAAATAACGCACGGAGGTGCCCCGCTGACAGGCGCTGCGGATCCGCCGTGCGGCAATATCCATTTGCGTCATCGCGCAGAGATAGATACGACCTGCGGGCGCGGATTGTATGTCAGATAGGCCTGCCGTAGCACGATTTTCAAGGCACTGATGCAAAGCCTCCGGGAGGGTATCACCCCACGCGGCGGGGCCAAATCCGGGGCGATGCCCAATCGCCACATGGGCAAGGTCAAACAATTCCGCCCAACGATGCCACGCCGTCAACCCCAAAAAGGCATCGCCCCCGAGGAACAAAACCAGCGGGGTGTGAGCGCCCACTTCTGCGCGAAGGCTTGTTAGGGTGTCAAACATATAACATGGGCCGACACGCGTTAACTCGCGCTCGTCCAGCACAAAGCGTGGGTTATCGGCAATCGCCAGAGCCACCATGGCGCGTCGCGCCGCTGCACTCGCCCGTGGCGCATCACGATGGGGCGGCGTTCCGGTCGGGATAAAACGCACCTCGGCACACCCCAAGGCGTCGCCCAGTTCCTCGGCCAAACGCAGATGGCCCAAATGGATGGGGTCAAAAGTACCGCCAAAGATACCGATCGGTTTTGGGTGTGGCAAGGCAGCGCCTTTATTTACGGCGCATCTGTTGCAACATCAGGGTAGCCACCTGCACACGGTTGTGAAAACCGAGTTTTTGCATGATGTTGGCAAGATGGTTACGCACCGTGTTGTCCGACAGCGTGAGCTTGCCGCCAATGACCTTATTGCTCAGGCCGGCCGCGACGCATTCGGCGATCTCAATTTCACGCGCCGAGAGCCGCGACAAGGGGGTGTCCAGCGATTTTTGGGTCAGTTTTTGTAGAATATGCGCCGGAAACGCCGCGCTATCCTTGAGCACCATGCTGATCGCCATCACGATCTGCTCGCTATCGGACGATTTAAGCAGATAACCATCGACCCCCGCCTCCACCGCCGCACGGATCTCGACATCGCTGTCCTCGACGGTGAGGATGACGGTCTTAGCCCCTTGTGCCTTCAATAAAGGCACCAGCTCAAGGCCGTCGCCATCGGGCAAACTACGATCGACGATGGCGACATCGACGCGGTGCGTCGCCAGCCACGCACGCGCACTGGCAAGGTCGACGCAATCGGCCGCGACCTCAAGGTCGGGCTGCAACGCAATCAAACCGCATATCCCCATGCGTAGCACGGGGTGGTCATCAACAATCAGGACACCAATCTTGGTCATGCGAGCCTTTCAATTAGTACAATCGCATCATAGCACGCAGTTCTGCGCACTTTAGCGACGCATCGCCTTTATCTCTTTGGCGATCAACGCGTCGGCCACGCGCAAAGCCCCTTCATAGCTACCGACCATTCCCGGCGAGGTGAGGTATTTACCGTTGATCACAAGGGCGGGCACACCATCGAGCGCGTAATCACGGCTGAGTTGTTTGGCGCGGCTCGCCTTGGTCGACACGGCGAATGACTGATAGCTGGCCTTCAACTTGTCCTTATTGACCCCTTGATCGGCCGCCCACGCATAAAAATCGTCCGCCGTACTGAATTTACGACCCTCGCCGTGAATCGCGTTGAACAACGCGCCATGCAGACGATTCACCTCACCGAGGGCCTCCAACGCGTAATAGGCCTGCGTGAGCGTCATCCAGCTCTCGCCCAAGACGGCGGGTTGGCGTATCAACGCGACCCTGCTCGATTGCTTCTTGCCCCATTGCGCGAGGTCCGGTTCAAACTGCCCGCAGTGAGGACAGCCGTACCAGAAGAACTCCAGAACCTCCACCTTATCCTTTGTTGCCGTAGCGCGTGCCGGTTTAAGTTCGATATAGTCCTTACCGAGGGTGGCGGCCTGAGCCGAAACAGCAACACAACCGGACAGGAACAGGATGGCAAGCAGATGTCTAAACATGAGAGACCTTCAGCGGTTAGGGTGAAAAAACAGGTTCTTTGATAATGCGCGGGGTGAGGTTGTTATACATTAAAATGCCTTCTTTTGCCCGTGCCAAGGCCTCCGTCTTATAGGGCCCGACGCGAACGCGATACAACGACCCCGTCGCGGGCGAAGGTGGCACGATAACGACATCAAGGTTGAGCAACAACACACGCGCCCGTAGACGGCGTGCGTCCTCATCCTTGCCTAGGGCCGCCACCTGTAACCACCAGATCTCACGCGGTTTGATAGCCGGGGCAATCGTCGGAGGCCGCCCGTGCGTTAGGTCCTCATGGAAGCCAGGGGGTTTAATGGGCGGCGTGGGGGCAGGGACAGGGACAGGGCTGCGCACGGGCGGGCGCGGTGAGGGCGACACACTCTCGACGACGGCGGGCTGCACCGGGGATGACCGCAACGGGTCCGCCGCCTTGGTGGGACGCGCCTGATCATGCTTACGATCACGCGGAGTCTCGGCACGCGGCATCGAAGCCGTAGGGCTTGCCTCCTCAGACCGCGTCGGAGGCGACATCCATCGCGTCACCCCCAACGCAAGGATCGCACCCACCCCCATCCCCACGACAAAGACCCATGCCACGCCCCGTCCCGTCTTACGCCCGGTGGTCGTAGCCGTCCGTGCGGTAGGCTTGAAGTCATGCCGCGCCATCGCGGTTTACATCTGTTCTGGCGCGGAGACGCCGAGTAGGGTCAGGCCATTGCGCAGCACCTGCCGCGTCGCCGTGACCAAGGCGAGGCGTGCGTTTTTAAGGGCGACATCCTCAACCAAGAACTGGCACGCGGCATAGAAACCATGCAGGTCAGCGGCGAGGTCTTTGAGGTAATAGGCGATGCTATGCACGGCGAGGTCGCTGGCAGCAGCGGCACATACGGCGGGAAATTCGGCCAAGCGCTCGAGCAAGACCATGGCCGGCTGCTCGACCAACAGCGCCATGTCCGCCTCCGCCAGATCGGCGAGGTTGCCATCCCACGCGGCCAACACGCGGCAGATGCGGGCGTGGGCATATTGGATGTAATAGACTGGGTTTTCGTTCGATTGGCTCTTGGCCAGATCGAGGTCGAAATCGAGGTGTTGCTCGGACTTGCGCAGCACATAGAAGAAACGGCAGGCATCGTTGCCAACCTCGTGGCGCAACTCGCGCAGGGTGACAAACTGGCCGGAGCGGGTGGACATGGCGACCTTTTGACCGTCGCGGAACAACACCGCAAACTGCACCAAGGCCACGGTCAACCGTTCGGCATCCGCACCGGTGGCGGTCAACGCGCCCTTGACGCGCTGGATATAGCCGTGGTGATCGGCGCCCCAGATGTCGATGACACGGTCAAAGCCGCGCTCGAATTTGTTGAGGTGATAGGCGATGTCGGCGGCAAAATAGGTATACGCGCCGCCACCGTCCGTCCCCGCGCGTTTGACGACGCGGTCTTTCTCGTCTCCAAACGCGGTCGAGCGAAACCACAAGGCGCCATCTTGTTCGTAGATGTGATTGTGGCGTTGCAAGGCGGCGACGGCCGTGTCGATGAGGCCGGCATCGTGCAGGGTGCGCTCGGAAAACCACTGGTCAAACGACACGCCGAACTCGGTCAGATCGTTGCGGCAATCGCCCAGTTGTTCGGCCAGCGCGTGGCCGTGCACATAGGCATAATCGGCACCCAACAAGGCCTTGGCGCGCGCGATAAGGTGATCAAGGTAATCGTCCGGCGCGTCCGCTAGCGACGGCGCATCGGCATAGACCGCGGCGGCCGAGCGACGATAGCGGTCGGCATGAGCGGCCTGGATACCCTGTGCCATCTCGCGCACATAGTCGCCCTGATAGGCGTTGGGCGGGAAGGCCAGCGACTCGCCTTGCAATTCAAGGTAGCGTAGCCAGGTGGAGAGGGCAAGGATGTCCATCTGCCGACCGGCGTCGTTGACATAGTATTCGCGGCTGACCGTGTGGCCAGCAAACGCCAGCACATTGGCCAGACTCGCGCCAAAGGCCGCGCCGCGCCCGTGACCGACATGCAAGGGGCCGGTGGGGTTGGCCGAGACAAACTCGACCTGCACCGTGCCCTGCGCGTTGCCACGGCCATAGTCTGCGCCCTGCGCCAAGATATGCGCCACCACCGCTTGGCGCGCGCTCGGGATGAGGCTGATATTGATAAAACCGGGGCCGGCGATCTCGGCCTTGGCGATCAACGGCGAGTTCAAGGCGGCGAGCAGGTCAGCGGCCACCTCGCGCGGGTTGCGCTGCAAGGACTTAGCCAGTTGCATGGCGAGGTTACAGGCGTAGTCACCGTGGCTGGCCTGCCGTGGGCGTTCTATCGTGACCACCGCGTCGCTATCGGGGGCGATCACATTGCGGGCCTGGGTAAAGGCATTCGCGAGTTGGATTTTAGGGTCTAAGTACATGGCATGACGATCAAAAGGTGGGCGATTATACCCCCGTAGACGGTAGCGATTTCTAAAATTCGGCGGGGTCTACATCCAGCGACCAGCGTACACCACCGCGCACCGGCAGGGCGCGCACGGCCTCTATCCATACGCGCAGGTAGGCCTGCAAGTCCTCTCGGCGCGTCGATTGCAGCAAGAGCTGGGCGCGTTCGCGATGCGCAACGCGGGCGATCAAGGCCGGCACGGGGTCAAACACCGCCACCGCCTCCGGGGCCGCGAGCGCGGCCTGCGCCGCCACCAAAAAGGCCATGGCCGCGGCCATATTGACGGCATCGGCGCGCAGGACGGCGAGGTGCATAAAGGGCGGGAAACCCGCCTCCTGCCGTTCACGCAGGGTATGCGCGGCAAAGCCGGGGTAGTCATGCCGATGCAGCGCGGCAAACAGCGGGTGGCGAGGCCAATCGGTCTGCACCCAGACCGTGCCCGCCGTCGCCGCCCGCCCGGCACGGCCACCCACCTGCATGAGCTGGGCAAAGAGCCGCTCACCGGCACGAAAGTCCGGGGCTTGTAAGGCGCTATCGGCACCGATCACACCCACTTGCGTCAGGTCAGGGAAATCGTGTCCCTTGGCGAGGATCTGCGTGCCAACAATAATGTCCACCTCGTGTCGAGCAATGGCCTCGCGCATGGCCGCAAAGCCACCTTTCTTGCTGGCGGTATCGCGATCGACGCGCAGGATACGCGCCGCCGGGAAACGCTCGACCAAGCGTTCTTCGATCCGCTGCGTCCCTTGGCCGCCCGTGCGCAGATCGCGTGAACCGCAGTTTGGGCAAGACTGCGGTGGGGCCTGCTCATGACCGCAATGATGGCAGCGGAGTCGATAGCCCGTAGGATGACGGTGCACGACCTGATGCGCGGCACAACGGGGGCAATCGACGATGTGCTGACAGGCGTTGCAGACCTGCACGGGGGCATAGCCGCGCCGATTGATAAACACCAAACTTTGCTCGCCACGCGTGAGGCCCGCCTCTAGCGCGGCATCCAGGGCACGCGAGAGGCCGTGCTTAGGCCTATCGGTGCGCGTATCGATGAGCCTAACCGCCGGCAAGGTCGCGCCGCTACGCGCCCGCACGGCTAAGGTATGGCGTTGATAGCGGCCCGTCTGCGCGTTATGCCAACTCTCCAAGGCCGGGGTCGCCGAGCCGAGCAGACAGGGCGCATCGGCCTGCCGAGCGCGCCAGATAGCCAGATCACGGGCCGAGTAGCGCAGGCCCTCGCCCTGTTTGTAGGCGCTATCGTGTTCCTCATCAACCACGATCAGGCCTAGCCGCGTCAAGGGCGCAAACACGGCGAGGCGCGTGCCGAGGACAATATCGGCCTCGCCATTCAGGCAACTCAGCCAAGCCGCCAAGCGCTCCCCCGCCGACAACACGCTATGCATCAAGACGACGCGGTGATGGGGGAAGCGTTGCGCCACGCGTTCTGTTAGTTGCGGCGTGAGGTGGATCTCCGGGACGAGGATCAGGGCCTGCCGCCCCACGGCCACGACATCGGCGCAACGCTGTAGATAGACCTCCGTCTTGCCGCTGCCGGTGATGCCGTAAAGGAGATGCACCGCAAACCCCATCGAGGCGCGCAAGGCCACCACGGCAGCGGTCTGCGCCTCGGTCAAGGGCGGCGGCACACTCGCCGCGTGCGTGACCGGAAGCGCGCACGGCGCGATCCAACCCTGCGCCAACCAGCGCGGCAGGTGCGTGGCATAGGCCGACAAGGCCGCACGCGGACACGCCCCCTCAGCCAACTGCGCGGCAAGGGCATGTTGCGCAGTCGCACGCGGTGCGAGCGTTACCGCGTGCAACCGTCCTGCCTCGGTCAGGCGATAGGCCTCAGCGGGCGGCAGGCGAAATTGCGGTTGCCGTAGCGCGGGCGGCAGGCTATTGATCAAGGTCGCGCCGAAGGGATGGTGATAATAATCGGCGGCAAAACGCGCCAGAGCGATCAACGCCGCCGGCAAGGGCGCGAAACGACGGTCAATCTCCGCGATCGCCTTCAACTGCATCGCGTCGATCTCGCTCTCCTCCGTCAAGGCGATCAAGACCCCGACCTGCATCGTCTTACCAAACGGCACGATGACCCGCCGCCCGATATCCTCGGCCTCGGCGTCCAACGCCAAATAATCAAATAGGCGTGCCAGCGGGATGTCAAGTGCGACTTGTGCAATGCGATGTGTCATGAAGGGTGAGTTAGCCTTACAACTTAAAGTGGATTCTTTGAAACGGGGCGAACAGCATGATGAACATGATACGAAAAAACTATCCACAAAACCTGTGGATAACTCTGTGGAGAAGCCCTCTAAAACCGCTATAACTTACGCCAGCGCTAGCGGTCTCAGCCCCTGCGTAAAATATGACCACTATATTAAACAAATAAAAAACAACGAGTTACAAAAAGCCCTGTTTAGATCAATATTTCTTAGGCCGTGCCCTGCGGAGCAAACCCAAGGCGTGCATAAGTCCAAGCTGTTATTCTAAATAAGGGACTGCTGAATCACGGGGTTAACGCCTCTTATCCGCAGGGGTATCGAATGGGACTAGCGCGCCCAACACGGTCTCGATCACCGCCCCCGCCTGACCCGCATTCGCATGATTGATGAACAAAACGACGATCTGCACACCCTGCGGACTCGGCACAAACCCTGCCCACGCACGCACCCCGCGCAAACTGCCGGTCTTAAGGTGGGCACGGCCGACCGCCTGCGGCAAGGATCGACGCTGCCGCAGCGTACCATCGACCCCCCACGCAGGTAGCGAGGCGACAAACTCAAAGAACCACGACTGCGCACTCGCCCAGCGCAAGAGTTGCCCCAAGCCCTCGGGACTCAAACGCGCCTCGCGCGCCAAACCGGCCCCATTATCAATCACCAATCCCGGCAACGACAGTCCGCGCTGGGCCAACCACGCATGGATCGCCTGCTGTCCATGCTCTGGCGATGCAGCCCCCCCGGCGTGGATAGCCCCCAAATTAAGCAACACCATCCGCGCCATGACATTGTTGCTGTGCTTATTGATATCACGCACGATCTCGGCCAAGGGCTTGGAGGGAAAGGACAACAGCAGTTCCGCCGTGGCGGGGGTCGCCGCAAGACGCACGCCTCCCTGTAGGGTGCCGCCCAACTCTTGCCACAAACTCGTTAAGTGCATCGCGCTGTTGTCGGCGGGGTTCAGCAGATTAAACCACGCGGTACGGGTACCACAGGCCAGGGGATAATCGCCTTCCAGCATCATTTCACCCTCATGGATACGGGGCCTGAGCAGCTCTTGCCAGCCGTTACACGGCCCCTCTATACCGTGTATGACGGCGTTAATGCGTAAGGTCGGCGGTTCTACGCCGAGCGTAACCCCCCCTAGACGGGGCGAGAAGGTCAGCGCGATCGTGTTGTAATTGACCAATAAGGCGGCGGGCGGGGCGTTATAAGGGCGTTCCGGTGCGGCATCAAACCCGGCCGGATCCAAGGCAGGCAAGGCGTAATGCCCCATATCGAGCACCAGATCGCCTTGGATGACACGCACACCACGGGCGCGTAAGGCACGCAACAGACTAGAGGCCCGTTCTATCGTCAAGGTCGGATCGCCGCCGCCTTTGATATACAAGGCCCCCTGCAGCACCCCGTCCTTGAGGGGCCCATCGGTGTACACCTCCGTTGCAAAGGTATGTGCGGGGCCCAGCCGATCGAGCGCGGCCATCGTCGTCACCAGCTTCATTACCGAGGCCGGATTAAAGACCTGTTGTTCTTGATGCGCTAGACTACGCCCTGTGTCGGGCGCAGACACCCAAAGACCCACCGCCTCCGCGGGGATGCCCGCCTGCGCTAAGGCCTGCCCTACGGCGACCGGCAACACGGCCTGCGCCGTCGTAGCGGCACATAACAGGACAACCAGACACAGGCGCGATGCGTATTTCATCAATAAACGATAGGTAAACGGTGACAGGCATTGTAACGGCTAACGCCATGCTATTTGATATCCGCCCCTCGCGCCTCGTGCGCGGGACGGTCGTGAGCCTGCACGGCCTGGCCCTGTTAGCCGTCGCCCTCGCAGCCCTGCCATGGACGGTGCAGGCCATCCTCGCAGCGGGCGTCGTCGCATCAGGGGTAGGATGGCCTAGGCCGCACGCCTTGCGCTTACGCGCCGATCCTGATGGCGTGTTACAGGTCGGTGTCGCTGCGGACGGATGGATCGCCTACCGACTGGAGGGCGCCAGCCATGTCACACCGCTGTTCTGCGCCCTCGTCTTACAGCCCATCAACCCAGGACGACGGCAACGCCTCCTCATCCTGCCCGACAGCCTATCGACCGAGGCCTTTCGTCGCCTCCGCGTCTGGCTAAGGCACTGGGGAACACATGAGCACTAACGCCGCTATTCAACCGATAGACACCCTCAACCCGCAAGGCAGCTTTGTCGTCGAGGCCTGTGCCGGAAGCGGCAAGACCTGGCTCTTGGTCTCCCGCCTATTACGCCTGCTCTTGGCGGGCGAGGCGCCGTCGTCTTTGCTGGCGATTACCTTTACGCGCAAGGCGGCGGGTGAGATGCGGGCACGACTAGACGAATGGCTGCTATTCCTTGCCCGCGAGGACGACCCGCGCGTCATCGCCTTTCTATGCGAGCGCGGCCTCACCGCCGCCGCCGCCGCCGCGGCCCTGCCACAGGCACGCGGACTCTTGGAACGGGTCGCGCAGGCCCGACCGGCGCCGATGATCACCACCTTTCACGGCTGGTTTCTACATCTCTTGGCGCGCGCCCCTTTGCTAGAACGCGCCCCTAGCCAGCTCATCGAAGACACCACCTTACTCATCGACGAGACCTGGAACGCGTGGCTAGAGACCCTGCGCACGCCCGGCAAGGCCCCCCTCTACGCCATGATACAGGCGCTCTTCAAGGCCGACGACCTGCCGTTCTTCACCTTACACACTCACCTTTTCGAACTATTAAAATTGCGTGTCGATTGGTGGGCGTGGGCCGACGGGCGCGCCGATCCGGTCGCAGAAAGCATCGCCGAACTCGCGGCCTTGTTAGGGGTCAGCGAACACGAAACCCCCCTCGCCGACTGCGTACACGACGCGGCGTTTTTACAGCAATGCCACGCCTTTTTGCCCCTACAACACAAAAATGGCGGGGCAAAATGCAGCGAACGGGCACAAAAACTCGAATACGCCCTCGATAGCGAGCGCGCGACCGATTTCATGGCCGCACTATTAAGCAAGGATGCGCTGATATATCGCGACATCAAACCGTCCCCCGCCATGGAAAAACGCCTAGGCGCAACAGACATGGCGCACTATTTTGAACTTTATGACGCGCTAGCCACCGCCTTACACGCCGCCGCCGCCAGCCAGCGCGATGTCCGCGCCCTATGGCTACATACACACTGCCTGCCCTTGGCGGTGGATCTCATGGCGCACTATCAACAGGCCAAGGCCCAGCGCGACGGCCTTGATCACACCGATGCCGAATGGCTGACCGCACAACTACTCCACCACTCAAATCACACCGATGCCATGTTGGCCAAGTTGGATGCGCGCTGGCGACACCTCTTGCTGGACGAATTTCAAGACGCCAGCCCGTTGCAATGGGGCATCGTCCATGCGTGGCTAGACGCGTACGGGCATGATGAGGCACGGCCCACCGTGTTTCTGGTCGGCGACCCCAAGCAATCCATCTACCGTTTTCGGCGCGCCGATGCGCGGCTATTTGATCATGCGCGCGCCTTTCTCGAACAGCGCTTTGCCGCGCAGACCGCCAGCGAAAACCAGACCCGTCGCTGTGCGCCCGCCATCGTGGACTGGGTCAATCACACCTTTTTGCCCTTGGGCGCGGCTTATCCGCATTTTGCCGCGCATCACGCCCACACCCAAGACCGTGTCGGGGCCTGTCTATGCCTAGTCCCACCGCCCGCAGACACCGACCCGTCCGCCAAGAAGTCCCCCGCGCCGACACCACAAGCCGCCTTGCGTAACCCCTTAACAGAGCCCTTGCCCGAGAAGACCGATACGCGAGCAGCCGAGGCCACCCAGGTCGCCGCACATATCCTCAGCGTGGTCGGTCACGCCGCGATCGAGATCGAGATTGAGGGCACGGCACAGACCCGCCCCGCCCGCTTTGAAGATTGCCTCGTCCTGTGCGCCAAACGCTCCGGCCTTGAGGCCTTCGAGACCGCCTTTCGCGCCGCCGGCATCCCTTATCTCACCAGTCGCCGGGGCGGGTTGCTCGATGCGTTAGAGGTCAGCGATGTCCTCGCTTTATTGCGCCTCATCGTCAATCCTCACGATGACCTCGCCTTGGCGCAGGTCTTGCGCAGCCCGCTCTATGCCTGCAGCGAGGCCGACCTCTGGCAGCTCGCAGACGGGCCACTACAGACCGTGCCTTGGTTGAGCCGCTTACAGCAGCAGCCCAATCTCTCGCCGTCCTTACAGCGCGCCGCCCGGCAACTCACCGCGTGGTCCGCGATGGCGACGCGTCTGCCGCCACACGATTGCCTCGACCGCATCTACTTTGAGGCCGACATTGAGGCGCGTTACAGCGCCGCCCTGCCGCCCGATCGCATCAAACCGGCCTTGGCCAACCTGCGCGCCTTGTTAAATCTCGGTCTGCAACTGGGTGGCGGTCGTTATCCCAGCCTGCCCAAGTTTCTCGACGAGATCACCGCCCTACGCCGCAAGGCCGGCAATGACGCGCCCGATGAGGCCCCGGTCGCGGTCGGCAATGTGGTGCGCATCCTCACCATACACGCCGCCAAAGGGCTGGAGTCGCCCATCGTCTATCTCATCAAGGCCGACGAGCCCATGAGCCAAGAGGTTCCCGATGTCCTCGTCGAATGGCCGCCAACAGCCGTTGCTCCCACCCACCTTTCCTTGATGGGGTCGCAAGCGTGGTACGGCGAAGGACGCGCAGACCTGCTGGCGACCCACGCCGCGTTAGCCGAACGCGAGCGTCACAACCTGCTCTATGTGGCCATGACGCGCGCCCGGCAGATGCTGGTCATCAGCGGTAGCCGCGCTAAAGACGGCTCATGGTTGGCGCGAACCCAGGCCAGTCTGGCGCAGTGTGTCGTCCCCACCGAGCTGCCTCCCTGCACCACACCCGCCCCCACGCACGACCCGATCAACACGCCCTCTTTACCCCCGTCCACACCTATCGGTGAACGGCGCGCGCCGCAGGACGCCCTTGCCGAGTTTGGCGTACACGTGCATCTCTATCTCGAATGGGCCGACCGCCTTGACGAGGCCGCCTTGCGCGCCCGTCTCAACCTGCCGCCCGTCGTGTTCGCGCAGGTCGCAGCGATGGCGCGCTGCATCTTGGACAGCCCGGCAGCGCGGCGTTTCTTTGACTCCGCGCACTGCATCGAAGCACGCAACGAGGTCGACTTTATCGACGCGACGGGACGCCTCCAGCGCATAGACCGCCTCGTGCGCCAAGCCGATGGCTGGTGGATCTTGGACTACAAGACCGGCGGACTCAGCGAGCCTGACCTCGCCCTCCGCTCCGCGCCGCATCAAGAACAACTGGCGACCTATAGCGCAGCGATCCGGCAACTCTACCCCGACCAACCCGTGCAAGCCGCCTTGCTTTATGGCGATGGTCAAGTTTTTGTCATGCCGGAGCTGACCGCGCGGGATTAGAATGAGCCCATCATCTTTCTAGGACACCGTCATGCCCGTCAACCTCACCGCCCCCGATCCCGCCGCCCTGTTACCCGTCCCCGGCATCCAGCTTGGCATCGCCTCGGCCGGCATCAAAAAAACCGGTCGCCGTGATGTCCTCGTCGTGCAGATCGCCGAGGGTGCCGAGACCGTCGGCGTGTTCACCCAAAACCGCTTTTGCGCCGCGCCGGTGACGGTCTGCAAAGACCACCTGCACCGCGAGGATGGCATTCGCGCCCTCGTCGTCAACACCGGCAACGCCAACGCCGGCACCGGCGCGGACGGCCTGCGCCGCGCCCAGGAGACCTGCGCCGCCGTGGCCGTCCAAATGGGCATCGCGCCCGAACAGGTGTTGCCGTTTTCCACCGGCGTCATCTTAGAGACCCTAGCGCACGACAAAATCATCGCCGTCTTGCCCGACGCGCTGGCCGATCTAAGGCCGACGAACTGGGCCGCCGCCGCCGAGGCGATCATGACCACCGACATCGTCGCCAAGGCGACCTCGCGCAAGGCCGCGTTAAACGGCGTGGACTTCACCGTCACCGGCATCGCCAAGGGCTCCGGCATGATCCACCCCAACATGGCGACGATGCTGTCCTTTGTCGCCACCGACGCGCCCGTCTCCTGCGAAGCGTTAGAGGCCATGTTGCGCTACGCGGTGAATAAATCCTTCAACTGCATCACCGTCGATGGCGACACCTCGACCAACGATTCCTGCATCCTCATCGCCACCGGCGCGACCGCTGCGCCGCCCATCTTAGACGACGGCGATGCGCGTTTTGACTCCCTGCGCGCCGTCATCACCGAGGTGATGATAGAACTCGCGCAAGCCATCGTGCGCGACGGCGAGGGCGCGACCAAGTTCATGGAGATCCGCGTCGAAGGCGGCAAGGACGAGGCCGAATGCAAACAAGTCGCCTACGCCATTGGCCGTTCGCCCTTGGTCAAGACCGCGTTTTTTGCCTCCGACCCCAACTTGGGTCGCATCCTTGCCGCCATCGGCTACGCCGGTATCAACGACCTCGATGTCAACCGTGTGCGGATGTGGTTGGGCAATGTCCTAGTCGCCGAACACGGTGGCCGGGCGGCCAGCTACCACGAGGCCGAAGGCGCCCGGGTCATGGCCGCGCCGGAGATCGCCATTCGCATCGACCTCGCCCGTGGCAACGCCCTCGCCACGGTGTGGAGCTGCGACTTTTCCTACGACTATGTGAAGATCAATGCCGAATACCGCAGCTAGGGTCGAGGTCGTCGCCGCCGTCATCGAACAGCCCGACGGCGCGTTTCTCTTGGCCTCCCGCCCCGAGGGTCGGGCCTACGCCGGCTGGTGGGAATTCCCCGGCGGCAAGGTCGAAGCCGGCGAGACCTTGGCCCACGCCTTAGCGCGCGAGCTGCACGAAGAACTCGGCATCACGGTGACCACCGCCTATCCGTGGATCACGCGCGAATTTGACTACCCACACGCCCGCGTGCGGCTCAACTTCTTCCGCGTCACCGCGTGGCAGGGTGAGCCGCATCCCCGCGAAGGTCAAGGCGGCCTCGCGTGGACCCATGCCGACCAACCCAGCGTCGAACCCATCTTGCCCGCCAACGGCCCGATCTTGCGCGCCCTGCAACTGCCGCTGGAATACGCCATCTCCGAGGCAGCCACCTACGGCATAGATGAATTCTTGACGCGCCTAGACGCCCGTCTTGCCCACGGCCTGCGCCTCGTGCAACTGCGTGAAAAGGCGTTCACCCCGGCCGAATACGCGGCCTTGGCCAGCGCAGTGGCCGACCGCTGTCGCGCCCATGGCGCCATCCTCCTCATCAACGCCGACATCGCCTTGGCCGCACAGGTCGGCGCGGGCGTGCATCTCAATAGCCAACAACTCGCCACCTTGGCCGTGCGCCCGGATCTGCCTTGGGTGGGCGCGTCCTGCCACGACGGCGCAGAACTCGCCCGCGCCGAGGCCTTGGGCTATGACCTCGCCGTGTTGTCACCCGTCTTGCCCACCGCCTCGCACCCGGGCGAACCGGCCTTGGGCTGGCCCCGTTTTGCCGAGATCGTGCGCAACGGTACAATCCCGGTGTTCGCGCTCGGCGGCCAATCCGCCGCCACCCTGAACACCGCTCGTAGTCACGGCGCCCACGGCATTGCCGTCAAGGGTAGCGCGTGGAAAACATGAAAAGGATCGTCATGCCGCTCTTTAAGTCCCTCTACAGCAAACTCGCGCTCGCCGCCCTCGTGATCGCCGCCGCGACGGTCGCATGGCAACACTTTTCTAGCGCGCCCGTGCAAGCGCAACGCATCGCCTGCGCCGACCTCGTCGCGGGCTGCATCGCGCAGACCCCCAATGGCCCCGTCACCGTGGGCATCTCCGAAACAATCCGCCCCCTGCACCCCTTCGAGATCTGGGTAAAGCCCAGCAAACCCGGCAAGATCGAGGCCGAGTTCACTATGGTCAACATGAACATGGGCTACAATCTCTACACCCTGCGCCCCAGTCCCGATGGTTCCTACCGCGTCAAGGCCACCCTGCCGTTTTGCATCTCCGGGCGCGCCGATTGGGTCCTGACGCTGCGTCTACCCGATGCCGCGATTGAGGTCCCATTTAGCACCGCCGCGCCAGACTAGCCTCATCGTCACAAACATGTCATAAACATAAACTTAACTCGCCTTATAATGGCTACCGTCTGACACTAGCGCCTGGAGATGTTGTAATGCCTACAGAACATACCTATAAACCCTTCGATGAAGAACTCGAGGCATTACGCGCACGCGTCTTAGAGATGGGCGGATTAGTAGAAGAGCAGGTCAATAACGCGATCTCCGCGCTGGTCGACGGTGATCTCAGCCTAGCGCAACAGGTGGTAGAAAACGAGATCAAGGTCAATGCCCTTGAAACCTCGTCCGATCAAGCCTGTACTAACATCATCGCCTTGCGTTGCCCGACCGCCGGTGATCTACGCATGGTGCTAACCATCATCCGCACCATCACCGATCTCGAACGAATCGGTGACGAGGCCGTCAAGATCGCCCGTTATGCCCTACAGGTCCACAACGGAGATCATGCCCACATCCCGCGTCATGCCGAGATTCGCTATCTCTCCGAGATGGCCACCCGCATGGTGCGTCAAGCACTCAACGCCTTCGCCCGCGTTGAGATCTCTGGGATTGCCGGCCTCGCACGACAAGACCTCGAAGTCGATGAGGAATATCACCTCATCGTGCGTCACCTAATTACCTATATGATGGAAGACCCGCGCACCATCTCGTCCTGCATCGACCTACTGTTTGTCGCCCACGCGCTCGAGCGCGTGGGCGACCATGCCAAGAACATCGCCGAATATGTGGTCTACATGGTGACCGGTGCCGATGTGCGGCATGTCTCGCTAGAACAACTAGAGCGCGCGACGCGCTAACGACGCTCTACCCCTCCAAGAAGGCGCCACGGGCGCCTTCTTGGTCTTGATGGGTTTAAAACACGCCCCTAGCGTGATGCCCATAAGACATCAACGCAGACCACGGTTGCGACAAATTGTCGCGCATCGGCACAGCCAAGCCCCTTAAAATGTGGCCTATGTTCCACCCCGCTACCGATGCACCCCCCGCCCCGCCCTTAGCCACTGCGCAACGCCGCCTATTCTGGATACGCGCGGCCTTGGTCGGCCTCGAGATGTGCGGCGTATGGGCGCTCGTCGCGTTACTAGATGCGCGCCTTGGCGGACCAAGCACATGGGGATTGATCGGCCTCCATGGCCTACTCATCGCTGCCGCCGCATGGCGGCTCTACACCCGCCGTGGCCTTACCCACAACGAGGTCCTGACCGAACTCGTCGCCGACGCGAGCATCCTTGCCGCACTGATCTATTTTACGGGCGGGTATGCGAACCCCTTCATCTCGTTGCTCCTCGTGCCGTTATTGCTCGCTGCGACCCTGTTATCCAAACGAGCAACCTGGGCGATGGCCCTCTGGACCGTCATCCTCTATTCCCTCTTGGCCTTTTGGTATCAGCCCCTGATCTTCGCACTCAGTACACACCGCGCCATCGACCTACACCTGACCGGCATGTGGCTCAATTTTATCTTCACCGTATTATTCGTCACCCTCGCGCTAGAACGCATCGTAGCCACCCTGCGCGACCGCGAACGCCGCCTCGCCGAGACACGCGAACGCACCCTGCGTGACGAACACCTCTTTCTGTTAGGGATGCAAGCGGCCTCCGCCGCACACGATTTAGCCACCCCGCTGGCGGCCCTCACACTCGGCCTAGACGAACTCCATCGCGAGTATGCCGGCGACGAAGATCTGACCCCGCCGCTCACCCGTTTAATGCGTCAAACCCATCGCATGCAACATACCCTAGATCGCCTCGCCACCGCAGCGGGGGCGGCACGCGCCGGCGAAGTCATCACTACCGAACGCTTCGCTGACTGGTTACAACAAACCCTCGAACACTGGCTCTTGATGCGCCCACACATACCGGCGCAGCTCACGCTCTCGCCAGAGACGGCGACCGAAGGCACATCATTTAAGGCCTCGCCGCACGCCGTCTCGGTCCTGACCACGCTCCTCAACAATGCGGCCGATGCCTCACCGCAGGCCGTACTCATAGAGGCGGAAACCAACGCGCAGGGCTGGACGATCCGCGTGCTCGACCGTGGTACAGGGTTCAAGCTCGGCGATACGCGCGACAAGGCCAACGGCTGGGGGGTCGGCCTCCTCTTAGCGCATGCCACCTTAGAACGCATCGGCGGGCATTTGCACATCAGCCCGCGCGAGGGCGGCGGTAGTTGCGTCACCCTCTTTTTACCGAACGGGGACTAGCATGTTGCAGATCTTGATCGTGGACGATGACGCAGACTATGCCGAGATCCTTGCCGCCGCACTCACCCGGCGGGGGTGTCGCGTTGCTCACGCTGGCACACTCGCCAACGCCACCGCCCTCGCCACACAGACACGCTTTGACGGCATCGTGCTAGACCTACGCCTCGCCCACGAAAACGGGCTTACGCTCATCGCCCCGCTGCGAGCGATCGACCCCACGCTACGCATCCTGCTTCTAACTGGCTATGCCAGCATCGCCACCGCCGTCGAGGCCATTAAACTCGGCGCGACACACTACCTTGCCAAACCCGCCAGTGCCGATGAGATCATCAAAGCCCTCGGCCGCGATGCCGGCGATCCAAAAACCTCACCGCCGGACACACCGATGCGTGTCGATCAAGTCGAATGGGAACACCTCCAGCGTGTCTTGAACGAATGGGATGGCAATATCTCTGCTGCCGCCCGTGCCCTCAAGATGCACCGCCGCACCTTACAGCGCAAACTCAATAAACGACCCTCACCGGGCTAATCCTGCACACCGCAGGACACACCCACGGCCTAGGGCACCGGATCGTACCCACCGGGATGACGCGGATGACAGCGGCTAATCCGTTTGAGGCCTAACCAAGCGCCTTTGAACGCGCCGTGGCGAAGAATCGCCTCATGTGTGTAATGCGAACAGGTCGGCGTAAATCGACACTGACTGCCAAAATAGGGCGACAAGGCCAGTTGATAGACGCGAATGACGCCCATCAAGAACCGTTGCAACAGATTCACGCGATGCGCCATGCTGCGTTAATCAGCAAAGAGTTTCTCGCGCCGCTCGTGCTTTTCTTGCGCCTCGATGGACAACTCAGCGGTCGGGCGCGCCAAGAGGCGCAGTAGGCCAATAGGCTCACCCGTTTCACCACAAAAGCCGTACTCACCCCCTTCGATACGCGACAGGACTTGATCGATCTTTTTGAGCTGCTTGCGCTCGCGATCGCGCACACGCTGTTCCAAGATGTTCTCTTCCTCAACCGTAGCGCGGTCGTTGGGGTCAGCGAAAAGCTCGTTTTCTTTGAGGTGCTCGCCCGTTTCACGGGCGTTCGCCAACATCTCCGTCTTCATTGTCGTCAGCCTGGCTTTAAAAAAGCCCAACTGTTCGGCGTTCATATAATCCCTCTCGGGCATCTTCAATAATTGTGCTTCGGTCAAGGTAGATCCATCCAATGGTTTAATTCTCGTTTGCGCCCCCCTCACCACGACGGGGCTGGGCACAGGTGATGCGTTAACTCGCTGAGCGGCCGCCGGTTTGGCTGGCGCCGCTTTCTTGGCAACCGGCTTCACAACCGGTTGGGTTTTCTGTGTTGCCACAGGCGTCGTCACCGCTTTTTTAGGTGCTACTTTAGGTGCTACTTTAGGTGCTACTTTAGGTGCTACTTTAGGTGCTACTTTAGGTGCTACTTTAGGTGCTGCTTTAGGTGCTGCTTTAGGCGCTGCTTTAGGTGCTGCTTTAGGCGCTGCTTTAGGTGCTGCTTTAGGTGCTGCTTTAGGTGCAACCTTGCTAACCACCTTAACGACGACCTTCTTTGCCGCCACCGTCTTGGTCGCGACAGGTCGCGCCTTAACGGGTGTCGGCCTTACTGCCGCCTTAGGTGCGGTCTTGCTAACCACCTTAACGACGACCTTCTTTGCCGCCACCGCCTTGGTTGCAGGCTTGGTTACGACTTTAGTCGCGGCCTTCGCCACCACCTTAGGTACAACCTTTGCTATCGACTTGACGGGTTTAGTGGGCTTCGTTGTAACTGTTTTCTTGGCAACGGGTTTTGCGACCGGTTTAGTCGCCGGCCTTACTGCCGAGGCGACAGGTTTGGCCTTAACGACTGGGCGTTTTGCCACGACCTTAGGCGCGATCTTCTTCACGGCTGAAACGGGCGACTTAGCAAGCGACTTCACGGCCTTTTTTGCTACGGTAGTTTTTGCCACAATTAACTCCTTCAAGAAGATCGAACCCAGAAAATGATCATGAAAAACAGGGCGCGATTATGCCACGAGCCACATTACTGCGAACATCTTAAAACAAGTCTTTCTACCGCCCCCAACCCAAACCCAGTGGGTCCTGTGGATCGACCCCATCCATAAATGGCTTTGCCCGTTCGCCGTGCGTGACTTGATAGACGCAGCCGATCCAGTTACCAATGATCGCCTCGGCCGTGTCGTGCCAGGTGTTATCCAAGCGCGGCACGAGCAATGCTTCTGGAAACGCGGACTCGGCGAGCATACGCACACGGTATTCGTCCAACACGGCTTGCGCATGGCGATCAAAATAGCGCACAGGGAAAGGGGGCCAACGAGAGGACTGACCCTGCGCCGCCAACAGCGCGTCGCGTTTATATTCCTTCAACAGCGAGATGGTGTCGTATTCCGGATGGCCTTGGAAAAACACCACGCGCAGGCCGTCACCACTCACCGCCAGATGCACGCCCACCTCGGGCGACTCGACCAACACGCGCACCCCGGCGGCCTCGAACTGGGCACGCGAGATATCATTCCAGCGCGAGTGCGGCACATCGAAGCGGGTGTTGACATCGGCCACCAGCGGGTGGCGTGGCTCGACCACCTGATGCGGAAACACGCCACTATGCTTGACCGGCTGACGCACGCGCGGTTGGCCATAACGAAAATGCATCACGGCGTGCGTCGCCAGACACGAACACAAGGTCGAGGTGACATGCAAAGTCGCCCAGTCGATAACCTCGATCAGCGGCGCCCAGAACGGTTCTTGCGATAGATCTTCGCCGGTGACATTGGCGCCAGTAATAATCAGCGCGTCCAGCCCCGCCTTTTGGATGTCCGCAAAGGTCTCGTAATAGGCGTCGATATGCGCGCGCGCCTTGGCCCCACGCGGCAGGGCATCGAGGGTAAACGGGTGCAGATAAAACTGCGCGATCGGATTTGACTCGCCGACCAAACGATAAAACTGCCGCTCGGTCGCCTCCAGCGCGGCATCGGGCATCATGTTCAAAAGCCCCACATGCAGCTCGCGGATCACCTGCGTATCGGCACGATCGGCGGACAGCACCGTCTGCCCATCGGCGCGTAGGCGGTCAAAGGTCGGCAGGGCGTTATGGGCGACTAGGGGCATATCAATTCAACCGGGCGTGCGCGCGATGACGGTTTCAAGCAGGCCGATAAAATCCTGTTCGTCGCGCACCTGCGCCACCTCCTGCGAAGTCACGGTATAGCCGCGCTCAGCGATGGCCTCGTAGCGCGGGATACGCGAGCGGAAGAGCTGCGGAAAGACCCAGCGGCCCCAGTCGTTGGGGTCGATCTCCGCGACATAGGCGATACCCTTTTCGGCCATGTACAGCGGCAGGTACTCCGCCAAAAAGGCCGGGCGAAAGTACAACGGCTTAGGGTCGCTGACCGCGCGGCGGATCAGGGTCTCCTCCTCCGCCTGCGTCGTCACCTTGATATAAAGGATGAGCGAGTTCGCCGCCAACAGGTCGATGACGCGATCGTCTTCCAACTCGCACAGACTGCCGCCGACATCGTTGACGAAGTGGTGATAGCCGTAGATCTCTTGTCCCTTGCGCACGAACGCCGGCACATCGAACATCGCCGCGATCTCGGCCGCGCGGTACAAGGCCTGGCGGCGCGAGAATTCTTCTAACGACAGGCCATTCAGGTCGGGGTTGCCGAGCTTGCCGACAAAGGCCATCACCGGCCCTAGGTCGTCGATGCGGATGTGGTTGTTGATGCCGATCCAATCGTTGCGCAACAGGTCGCGCAGGAACGGCACCTGCATCGCCTGCTGCTTGATCAGGTCGAGGATAGGCTCGTCGAGGTAGCGCGTGCCGATGCGGTAATCCCCGGAATAATGGAACCAATCGTTCTTGCGTAACAAGGACGACAGATAGGTTTTGCCCACGCCCGACATCCCCAGCAGGGTGACGCGGCGGTTGGTGCAGGCACGGAAGGTATCGACAGTAAATTTCATGGGGCTGAAGATTACCCTAATTTTCCTGGGTTTGGGCGGTATGATCACGGTCGCGCGAGCGAGGCTGCACAGGGCATATGTAGGCGCGACAGGTCGCTGTCCGGAAAAGCGGGGGATTAGGGACAGACCACGAGACACGCTGGAAGGCATGGTGTCGCAGGGCGATGTACACAAGGCGCTGTTCCACGCCACACTAGCAAAACATTAAACTGACACTATCGGTTAAATAGTGCCCACCCGCGCCGCAATGGTGCGGGGCATCACCCAAGTGGTGCGGGCTTATCAGGCATGAGTGTCCTGTTTTTGTGCATCATGCCCCATTGCGACACGCAGCATGCGGACCACCAGACAAACAAGCAACACATAAATTTCTAACAAACATGTTAACAATCAATTGTATACACATTAAAACATAGAGTGGAACGGGATTTGCTTAATGGTTATTAAGCCCTGTGACTATCACACGGCACATCACCTTTATGGAGCCTTTCATGCCTACGCCCGACCTGCCCCCTGTTGTGTCACCTACCCCTGAAGTCGACAACAGCAAACGCGACTTTTTCAAAAAAACCGCCACCCTCTCGGCGGCTGCGGCGCTGATGGCCCTGGTGCCGCCCGGCGTGCGCAGCGGGGCTTGGGCGGCCGGTTCAGATGCCCCTGAAAAAACCGATGTAAAAATTGGCTTTATCCCGCTAACCGACTGCGCCAGCATAGTCATGGCCTCGGTAAAGGGCTTCGACAAGAAATACGGCATCACCATCACCCCCAGCAAAGAGGCGAGCTGGGCCGGGGTGCGTGACAAACTGAGTAACGGCGAACTGGATGCCGCGCATGTGCTGTATGGCCTGATCTACGGCCTGCAACTGGGCGTGGGCGGCACCAAGAAAGACATGGCCGTACTGATGAACCTAAACCACAACGGCCAGGCCATTACGCTCAATAACCAGCTCAAGGCCAAGGGCGTCACCGACGGCGCAGGCCTAGCCAAGTTGGTGAAAGCCGAACCGAAGGAATGGACCTTCGCACAGACCTTCCCCACCGGCACGCACGCCATGTGGCTGTATTACTGGATGGCGACTTACGGCATCGACCCGTTCAAGGAGGTGAAGGTGATCACCGTGCCGCCGCCGCAGATGGTCGCCAACATGCGCGTCGACAAGATGGATGGTTATTGTGTCGGCGAGCCGTGGAATGCGCGCGCGATCCACGACAAGATCGGCTTCACCGCCGCCACCAGCCAGGACATCTGGACCGATCACCCGGAAAAGGTGCTCGGCACGACGCTGGAGTTCGTCCAGCGTTACCCCAACACCACCCGCGCCATGATCGCCGCGATTCTGGATGCCTCGAAGTACATCGACACCATGACCAACCGCTCGGAAACGGCTCGCATCATCTCCGGCAAGGCGTATGTGAACACCGATTTCGATGTCATTGAAGACCGCATGCTGGGTCAGTATGACAACGGCATCGGTAAGAAATGGCAAGACGCAAACTACATGAAGTTCTTCAACGACGGCAAGGTCAACTTCCCCTACCTGTCGGATGGCATGTGGTTCCTCACCCAGCACAAACGCTGGGGCTTGCTGAAAGAACACCCGGATTACCTAGCCGTGGCCAAGTCGGTGAACCAGATCAAGCTGTACAAGGAAGCCGCGACGATGACGAAGACGCCGATTCCGAAGTCGGAGATGCGCACTTCCAAACTCATCGACGGCGTGGTGTGGGACGGCAAAAACCCGAAGGCATATGCCGACGGCTTCAAGATAAAAGCGTAACCACTTCCCTCCCCATTGGGGGAGGGAGAAACCCCAGGATCCCGCCATGAGCGCAATGACATTGAACGAAAGCCGTCGCAAAGACATCATGAATTCACCCAATACCCCCCCGCTGTCGGCCTCCGCCGTCAACGAATCGCTCCCCCGGCCTACGCCCTTCCTGCAACGCGGCCAAGTAGTCACCGAAGCTACCGCCAAATTATTCCGCGCGGCCTTGCCGCCATTTCTGGGGTTGCTGCTCTTTATCCTGCTCTGGCAGATCGTCTCCGTCAGCGGCGGCGATCAGGGCCTGCCTGGACCGGCCAAAACCTGGGCCTCGGCGCAAGAACTATTTGCCGACCCGCTCTATGACAACGGCCCTAACGACAAGGGCATCGGCTGGAACATCCTGCACTCGCTCTACCGCGTCGGCGCGGGCTTCGGTCTGGCTGCGCTGGTGGGTATTCCGCTGGGCTTCATGATTGGTCGTTTCCAGTTCTTGTCCGGCATGCTCTCGCCCATCATCAGCCTGCTGCGCCCGGTATCGCCGCTGGCCTGGCTGCCGATTGGCCTGTATGTGTTCAAGGAAACCGAGCCAGCCTCGTTGTGGGTGATCTTCATCTCCAGCATCTGGCCCATCATCTTGAACACCGCCGCTGGCGTGTCGCGCGTGCCGCAGGACTACATGAATGTGGCGCGGGTGCTCAGCCTGTCCGAGTGGAAGATCTTCACGCGCATCCTGTTCCCCTCGGTGCTGCCGTACATGATGACCGGCATCCGGCTATCCATGGGCGTGGCCTGGCTGGTGATCGTCGCCGCAGAAATGCTCACCGGCGGCACGGGCCTGGGCTTCTGGGTGTGGGACGAGTGGAACAACCTCAATGTCGAACACATCCTCATTGCCATCTTTATCGTCGGCATCACCGGCCTACTGCTGGAACAAGCCCTGGTGTGGCTGGCTAACCGCTTCAATTACGAATAATCCAACAATTAACCCAACACATAAACCGGGGAAAACCATGCACAGCTACCTGCAAATCGAAGATGCCAAAGTGGTGTTCGACACCAAAAAAGGCAAATTTACCGCTCTCACCGGCGTCAACCTCCATGTCCAGCAAGGAGAATTCATCACCCTGATCGGTCATTCCGGCTGCGGCAAATCCACCCTGCTCAACTTGGTGGCCGGGCTAAACGAACCCACCTCCGGCGTGCTGTTATTGAACAACCGCGAGATCAAAGGCCCGGGGCCAGATCGCGGCGTAGTGTTTCAAAACCACAGCCTGTTGCCGTGGCTCACCTGCTTCGACAACATTTATCTGGCGGTAGAAAAGGTGTTCGGCGACAAGGAAAGCAAAAAACAGTTGCGGGAACGCACCTTTGCGGCACTGGAACTGGTACATCTAACGCATGCTGCCGACAAACGCCCGAGCGAGATCTCCGGCGGCATGAAGCAACGAGTCGGCATTGCCCGCGCCTTGGCCATGGAACCCAAAGTTCTGTTGATGGATGAACCCTTCGGCGCACTCGACGCCCTTACCCGCGCCAGCCTGCAAGACGAATTGATGCGCATCGTTGAAGAAACCCAGGCCACCACGCTCATGGTGACGCACGATGTGGACGAGGCGGTGCTGCTATCCGATCGCATCGTGATGATGACCAACGGCCCTGCGGCAACCATCGGCGAGGTGCTGAAGATTGATCTGCCACGCCCAAGAGATCGACTGGCGTTGGCGGAAAACCCGGATTATCACCATCTACGCGGCCAGGTGCTGGCGTTTTTGTACAAGAAGCAGCACAAGAGCGCCGCTTGAAAGTGGGCCGTCTTTGCCAAGCCGTAATCGTGCCTCTGGGATGGGGTCAGCGTGCTGGCGAAGATACTTACGCAACGATGGTTACCGTAGTTTGCGCGGCCGAGGTGAAATCGTCGAGCAGGCGCAGCACGAACTCCGGCGCGAGATCGGCTGTGATAAAGACGAAACGGCTGCGTCGGTCGGCATCGGGCCACGCGGCGAGTTCGACCGGCGGATAGAACACATGTTGCACGGCATGGATCACGGTCGGGTGATCGTGGCCCTGGAGGTTGACGATGGCCTTCATCCGCAACAGGTTGGCGGCACGAAAACTGCGCAACATCTGCAAGGCGGCGGCCAACGCGGCCTCATCTAACGGCGTGTCAAAGATCAGGCTAAAGCTGCGGATACGCGCCTCATGCGCGGCCTCGGAGACCTGTACGCGCCCGAATAGGCGGCTGGCTTGCGGGTATTTCGGCACGGCCAGCCAACGGTTGACCTGCTCCGGTCTATCCTGCGGCCGCCAGGCACCTAGGCTCAAGACCGCGTCGGGGTCGATTTGGCCGTCGATCACGACGATCTGCTGTGCCGCAGGATTGAGCTGTGTCAGCCGCGTCTCGGTGTCTGCCCGCTCCGCCGCGCTGGCTAGGTCGGTCTTGCTGAGCAACAGGCGATCGGCGGCGGTGACTTGCCGTTCTGCCTCGACATGGTCGGCCAACTGCCCCGCGCCCAGTTGCGCATCGACCACGGTAATCACCGCGTCAAGGTGATAGCGCGTCGCAATCCAGCGTTCCGAGGCCACGGTATCGACGATGGGCGCGGGGTCGGCGATGCCGGTGGTCTCGATGATGAGCCGTTCAAAAGGTGGCAAGTCGCCGCTGGCGCGCCCCATCCACAGGTTCTTTAGGGTCGGCGCCAGTGTGCCTTGGATCTGACAGCAGACACAGCCGCCCGACAACAGGGCGAGCGGGCCGCGTTGTTCTTCTAACAGGTGATGATCGAGCGCGACATCGCCAAACTCGTTCATCACCACGGCGGTGAGCGGGCAGGTGCGCAGCAGGTGATTGAGCAGCGTGGTCTTGCCGCTACCCAAAAAGCCCGTGAGTAGCGTGATAGGAAGGGAGGTTGAGAGAGGGGTTATAGGTTTCGTCATGTCGGCTACAATGCCGTTTTTCTGCTGGACTGACAAGGGCTGATATGGCCGATCCCATTTTGCACAAAGGCGCGGCCAAGGTCGCGCGTATCCCCATCAAGGTCGAGGCCAAACCACGCCAACGCCTGCCCGAGTGGATCCGTATCAAGGCGGTCGCCTCACCGGAGGTCAAGCGCATCAAGGCCTTGTTGCGCGAGCGCAATCTGCACACCGTCTGCGAAGAGGCGGCCTGCCCTAATCTGGGCGAATGCTTTGGTCACGGCACGGCGACCTTCATGATCTTGGGCGACCTCTGCACGCGGCGTTGCCCGTTTTGCGATGTTGGCCACGGCACGCCACTACCGCCCGCCGCCGATGAACCGGCCAAGTTGGCCGAGGCGGTGGTCTTGATGGGGCTGAACTATGTGGTCATCACCAGCGTCGATCGCGACGACCTGCGCGATGGCGGCGCGAGCCAGTTTGCCGCCTGCATCCGTGCCGTGCGTGCCGCCTCACCGACGACCCGGATCGAGTGTCTGGTGCCCGATTTTCGCGGTCGGCTGGAGGTCGCGCTGGAGGTCTTGGCGCAAGACCCGCCCGATGTGTTGAACCACAACTTGGAGACCGTGCCGCGCCTCTATAAGGCGGTGCGTCCGGGCGCGGATTACGCCCATTCGCTGCAACTCTTGGCGGCGTTCAAGGCACGCGTGCCTGGCGTGCCAACCAAATCCGGCATTATGTTGGGGCTGGGCGAGGCGGCCGACGAGGTCGATCAGGTGTTACAGGATCTGCGCGCCCACGGCGCGACGATGCTCACCGTCGGCCAATATCTGCAACCCTCCGCGCATCACCTCAGCGTAGAACGCTTTGCGCCGCCGGCGGAGTTTGAGCAGATCGGTCAACGCGCCACCGCGCTGGGCTTTATCAACGCGGCGTGTGGGCCGCTGGTGCGTTCAAGTTACCACGCGGATCAACAGGCGCGGGCGGTAGTAACTGCGTAGGTGGCTGCGGGGGTGTTTGCGGCGATGCTTGCACAGGCTGCGCCGCGGGTGGTGTCGCCAGCAGCATCTGCTCGTAGATCCGCGCGAGGTTGAACTGCGCCTTGGCGTGGCCTTGATCGGCGGCCTTTTGTAACCAGATCAACGCCGTCGGCTCATCCTTGGTCACGCCCACGCCATCGCGATAAAGGATGCCGAGATTAAACTGCGCCACACGATCGCCCTGTTCAGCCGCCTTGTTATACCAGACGACGGCCCGCGCGGCATCCTTGGCCACGCCCTGCCCCTGCTCGAACAAGGTGCCTAGGTTGTTCTGGGCCGGGGCATAGCCCGCCTCGGCCGCCAAGGTAAACCAATGTGCGGCGGCAGCGGGGTCTTGCGGCAAGGACAACGCGCCCAATCGGGCCTGTGCAATCGTATTGCCTAGGGCGGCGGCCTTCTCAAGCCATGCGCGCGCGGCGACCAGATTCACCGCTTCACCCTGACCCAGCTCCGCCATCAAGCCGAGATTGGTCATGGCGGCCGCATTACCTTGTGCCGCCGCCTGCTGGAAGCCGATGCGTGCGGCAGCTAGGTCTGGCGTCATGCCTAGCCCCTCTTTTGCCATCAATCCGACTTGATTCTGCGCGCTGGCATGGCCTTGCGCGGCGGCGCGCTGATACCACTGCAAGGCATCAATCCAGGCACTGCCGCGTTCGGCCAACTGACCGAGGTGAAACTGGCTATCCGTGTCGCCCGCCTCGGCGGCCTTTTTAAACCACGCCAGCGCCGCAACGGCATCGCTGGGCTCCAACAGCCAAGCCAGCTTGTTCTGCGCGGGGACATAGCCTTGATTCGCTGCCGCCGTAAACCATTTAAGGGCGAGGACGGCGTCTTTTGCAAGGCCGTCGGCACCCTCACGATAAAGTACGCCTAGGTTATGTTGCGCCGCGACATTGCCCGCCTCGGCGGCCTGCGTCATCCAGCGCATGGCGGCAGGGACATCCTTCACCAGTCCACGCCCTTCAAAAAGACGCAGACCCAACGCGGCCTGTGCATCCACATCGTTCGACTGGGCGGCCTTTTGTAACCACGCAACGGCGTGCGCGGGGTTAGCCGCTATGCCCAAGCCCCGCTCATAGAGCGTCGCCATCTGTCCTTGCGCGGCGGGATAGCCTTGTTCCGCCGCTTTTAAAAACCACTGCGCGGCCTGCGTCGGATCGGCCGCGTTTAGACCAACACCTCCGCGCCCGTGCAGGAGCATGAGACCTAGGTTGTATTGCGCTAGCGGATAGCCTTGCGTGGCCGCCAGACGGAACCACGCCACGGCCTCTTTTGCGTCTTGAGTGACCAAGGCGCTGCCCTGATCGCGCAATACGCCGAGACGGTTTTGCGCCTCCGGGTCGCCCTGCTGCGCGGCTTGGATGTAATAGCGCAAGGCCATATCGGCCAACGAGGCGCGCGGCGCGGCGTGGGTGGGCATGGCAGCAAGGGCAAACGCGACGACCCAGGGGGCCAGAAGATAGGTAGGTGATTTCATCGTGATGTTCCGTTACTTTGATTCAGAAGGTTTGTTGTAGCGGATCGGCAGATCCACCCAATACTCAGTGGGCTGGCCATCGCGCTCACCGGGCTGAAAACGAGCCGAGCGAATCTGATTGGCAGCCTCGTCGTCCAGCACCTTAAAGCCACTCGACTCCTTCACCAAGACTTGACCCGTCTCGCCATTAGCCAAGACCTGGACACGCAACACCAACTCGCCGGCCGGCACCCAGATCGGGTTGAACATCGGCGGCTGGCTAATCATGCGCGGCGCGCCTTTGGCGGCCTTGAGCAGATTGGTGCTATTTGCCTCCGGCAATTTGCAGATCGAATTGGCTGCTGTGGTTTCCACCCCCGTCATCGCCGCCTCGTCCGTCGCCGCCAGCGTAGAGCGATTTGAATCGCCCACCTGAGCCACCAATTTTGCCTTCGCCTGCCCGGTGTGGTCGGCGGCGCGTTGCCCTGCTTGGCTACTCTCCACCCCGCCAGCATGACTCACCCCGCCACCCTCGTTCACCGGGCGATCCGGCAAATAAGGATTGCGCCCACGGCCACTGATAGAGGGCTGGATGTCCAGCGTCGCCACACGCAGGGTCTTGCCTTCCCCCGGCAGATCCGCACCCGCACGCGTGGCGGTCGACTGCAAGGCCGGGCCAGCGGTCTTGCCAGGCACAGTATGCGCCTCAATCTGGGTATGGCGTGGGGGCAGACTGGTGGCCAGCTTCATCTGAAAAAACTCAGTAGAAGGGGCCGATGCGGGTGTGGGGACAGACAGGCCAGCAACCCGCTCTTGCAGCCAGGAGAACGCACGGCCCGGTATCGAATCGGACAAGGCCAAGGCTAGAGTTTTCGGCCCCGCTGCGGCCATAGCGCTCCCCGAGATCTCCGCACCGCCCGCCCCCGCCCCGTGACGCGTAGCGGCCGCCGTTGTGTGGGGCGATGATGACGCACGACCATCGGGATGCGTGTTATTTTTACGACTCGGTGGCTCGGCGACGGTCACCGTACGCGCACCAGAACCGGCCGTCTGTAAGGCACGCGGGTCGGTGGGCGCTTCGCCGGCGGCCGATGCGCGCTGGCTCTGGCCACTTAAGGCCGCGCCGCCCCCGCCTGCGCTCGCACGATTATCGGCCGACTGTAGCGTAGTGGGCGCATCGGCGGCCCGCAGGCGTTGGTCGGGCATCACATCCGTCGCGCTGGCGCGTTGCGCGCTTTGTGACAGCGCGGCGCTACCACTGCTGGCCTGATCGCTCGTGGGTGCGCCGACGCGCTCACTCGCCGCCATCGCCATCCCGCTACTCCCCGTCTGCAGGGCCTGTCTCGCCGCCGTACTCGGGGTCGAGAGTTCGTGACCGTCACCCTTATCCGCGCTCGAAACAACCGGCTTTTCCACGGGGGCTTGGGACGCCATGGCCTCTGCCTCTCGGACGGGGGTCGCTGGCAGGGCCTCTACCGCCGGCAGCGGCGATGGCACGGGGCTTATCGCCGCCGCCACCGGGGTCGCACGCGGCGCCTGCTCGGTCGAGTTAATCGCAGGGGCTGCAACAGGCACAGGCACGGCCTCGACCATGACCGCGGGTAGCTGCACAGCCGCCGCCGTCACGGGTTTAGTCTCCCGCTCCCAACGCGCCTCTAGGGTATGCGGCACTGGCTTGCGGCGTTTCTCGGCCGTGCGTTTTTTATCCTTTTGACGCTGCTTATCGGTCTTGGCCTGCTTGACGCGCGGCTTAGGCGGCGGCAGTTCTAGCATCACCTCGATCTCTGGCGGCGGTGTAGGGATCGGTTCAGGCGCGTGCAACAACACGGCGATAACGAGACCGTGCAAGGCGACGCTGGAGAGCGCCGACCAACGCTGACGGGGCGGGAAAGACATGCGGATCACTTCGCGGCGGGGGTCTTGGGGGCTACGCCCGTGCCAGCCGCCGTGACTAGGGCGACCTTTTGAAATCCGGAACGGCTCACCGCCGCCATCACCTGAGCGATCTGACCATACGGCACCCGTTCATCGGCACGCAAACGCACCGCCGCGTTCGGTGTCTTGGCATAACGCGCCTTGAGTTCGGCCTCCAAGGCCGTGCTGCTTACCTTGGTACGGCCGAGCAGGATGTCGCCCTGATTGGTCAGGTTCAGCTCCAAGGCCGGTGTAGGTTTCAGCGGCGCAACCGCCGCCGTCTTAGGCAATTTGACCGAGACGGCCTGCATCAACAGCGGGGCCGTCACCATAAACACCACCAACAACACCAACATCACATCCACCAGCGGCGTGACATTGATCTCGCTCATCGCGGTGAATTCAGAGTCGGTACGAAAGGCCATCTTAGGCCCCCAAACGGAAATCGGTACGCATCGCGAGGTGCAAAAAATCGTTCGCGAAGCGTTCGTGATCCGCCACCAAGAGGCGCACCTTACGCACGCCATAGTTGTACGCCAACACGGCCGGCAACGCGACCGCAATACCGATCGCCGTCGCAACCAAGGCCTCGCCAACCGGGCCGGCCACGACATCCAGACCGGCCGTACCCGCCTTAGCGATATCTTGGAGCGCGGTCATGATCCCCCATACCGTACCGAACAGACCGACAAACGGTGCCGTGCTGCCGACGCTGGCCAAGGCCATGAGACCCGATTCCAGCCGATGTTGCTCGATCTGCACCTGCTGGCGCAGGCCGCGCTCTAGGATGTCTTGACGGTCGCCCGACATCTGCAGGCTCTGTCCGGCTTGTTCGGCCTTCTCAATCTCGCGCAGGCTCTGGATGCCGGCGCGAAACAGGCGCGCCAAGCTGCCCTCATTGCCGTGCGTTGCCCGTTCGGCATCTTGTAGATTGGCCGCCGCCCAGAATTTTTTACGGAAATCGGTATCCAATGCGTTTAACTGCCACTGTAGCCAGCCCTTGGTAAAGATCAAAAACCAAGTCACCAGTGAAAAACCCAGCAATAGAAACAAGGCCGCATTCACAGCAAAAGAGGAAGACAAAGTAAGCATGATGTTTTTTATAGGGTTGGGACAAAACGCTACGGATTATACCTGTTAGTTACTATCAAGAAAGTAGCACGCTCCGCCCTGCGCCCTGATCGGCTATCATGGCGCGGTTTTCATGTTGACCTTCTTCCATGCACATCCACATCCTCGGCATCTGCGGCACCTTTATGGGCGGGATCGCCGTCATCGCCCGCCAAGCAGGGCATACCGTGACCGGCTGCGACGCGAATGTCTATCCGCCCATGAGCACGCAACTGGAGGCGCAAGGCATCACCTTGATCGAGGGCTTTGACGCGGCGCAGGTCGAGTGCGGCGCCGACTTGTTTGTGATTGGCAACATCGGCGCGCGCGGCAAACAGCCCTTGATCGAGGCGATCTTGAATCGCGGCAAGCCCTATACCTCCGGCCCGCAGTGGTTGTTTGAGCATGTCCTGAAAGATAAATGGGTGCTCGCCGTAGCGGGCACGCACGGCAAGACGACGACCTCCGCGATGCTGGCGTGGGTCTTGGCGGACGCCGGTCTCAACCCGGGCTTCTTGATCGGCGGCGTGCCGCAAAACTTTGGCATCTCGGCGCGGCTGACCGAGTCGCCCTTTTTCGTCATCGAGGCCGATGAATACGACACGGCGTTTTTCGATAAGCGCAGCAAGTTCGTCCACTACCGGCCGCGCACCGCCATCTTGAACAACCTCGAATACGACCACGCTGACATCTTTCCGGACTTGGCCGCGATCGAGACCCAGTTTCATCACCTCGTGCGCAGCGTCCCCGGCGAAGGCCTGGTGGTCTCCAACGGCGCGGCCGATGCCTTGGAACGCGTCTTGGCACGCGGCTGTTGGACACCGGTCGAACGCTTCTCCGGCACGACCGGATGGACGGCGCTCGAAGACGGCCCACACGCCTTTACGGTGCTGTTGGATGGCGTGCCGCAGGGCCGCGTCGCGTGGTCGCTATTGGGCGAACACAACCGGCAAAACGCCTTGGCGACGATCGCCGCCGCCCGTCATGTCGGCATCACCCCCGCCGTGGCCTGCGAGGGCCTGTCGCGCTTTGAAAATGTCAAACGGCGCATGGAGGTGCGCGGCGTGGTGCGCGGTGTGACGGTCTATGACGACTTTGCCCACCACCCGACCGCCATCGAGATGACCGTGGCCGGCCTGCGCGCCAAGGTCGGCGCGGCACGCATCCTCGCCGTGTTAGAACCGCGTTCGAACACCATGAAACTGGGCATCATGAAGGCGCAACTGCCCGCCAGTCTCGCCCTAGCTGACCGCGTCTATGCCTATGCGGGCGGTGTCGATTGGGATGTCGCCGCCGCGCTCTCGCCCTTGGGCGCAAAGCTTGCCGTGTTTAGTGACCTTGATGCGCTGGTCGCCAACATCAAGGCCGAGGCGCAACCCGGCGACCACTGCCTCGTCATGAGCAACGGCAGCTTTGGCGGCATCCACGAGAAACTCCTCAAGGCCTTGGCCTAAGATGCTGCTTTATCTGCACGGCTTTAATTCCTCGGCACAGTCCGGCAAGGCGCAAACGCTCTTGGCCTGGGCGGCGGAGCGCGGTCTCCCTGCCACCTGCCCCGACCTGCCCGATCGCGCCTCCGCCGCCATGGCGCTGTGTGAACAGATCATCGCCGCCAGCCCCACGCCCGTTACCCTCATCGGCAGTTCGCTGGGCGGTTTCTACGCCGTCTGGCTGGCCGAGAAACACGGCGTGAAAGCGGTGCTGGTCAATCCCTGCATGACCTGCGATGAGAAGATCGCCAAAGAGATCGGCCTGTGGCAGAAAAACTGGAACGGCGGCGCCGATTACCTGTTCACCGCCGCGCATCTGGCCGACTTGCAGGCCTTGCGCATCGCCGCCATGACACGCCCGGAGCGCTATCTCTTGCTGGTTGAAAAGGGCGATACAGTACTCGATTACCGCGAAGCGACCGCTTACTTTATGGGCGCGGAACAAGTCGTCCTCGACGGCGGCGACCACGGCTTTACCCGATTCACCGATTATCTTTCCCAGATTGCAGCGTTTTAGTATGAAACACACACCCATCCCCCTCCTAACCTCCCCCTTGAAGGGGGAGGAACGGGGCGTGCACGGTCTCCCTCCCCTTCAAGGGGATGGCTGGGGTGGGGATGGGGTTAATGGCAAGTTCCATGTTCTGAGGTGGCGATAGCCATGAAAGTTAGATGAATATATTCTACGAAGAAGACGGCGACATCAAGGTCGGCCACATCCTGTCCGAGACCCCCGCCGCGTTACAGATCGAGTCGCAATTTGGCAAACGCGGCAAGTTGAAGGCCGCGAATGTCCTGTTGCGTTTTGCCGCACCCGCGCCGGCCGAGGCCATCGACGCGGCGCGCGCCCTGATGACCGAACTCGACCCCGACTTTTTGTGGGAGGTCGCCGGCACGGACGAGTTTGGCTTTGACACCCTTGCGGCCGACTATTGGGGACACGCGCCCACCCCCGCCGAGGCCGGCGCGATCGCGTTAAAATTGCACGAATCACCAATCTTTTTCCACAAAAAAGGCAAGGGCCGTTATCGCGCCGCGCCCGCCGAGATCTTGGCGGCGGCTAAAGCAGGGCTGGAACGCCGCGCCAAAGAGGCCGAACAACGCGCCGCGTGGGTCGCTGACCTGATCGCCGGACAACTGCCTGAGGCCTTTGCCGAACAGGTCTTTGTCCTCTTACATAAACCGGATAAAAACACCCTGCTCTACAAGGCTTTAGACGAGGCCTGCAGCAAGAGCGGCCATTCGGCCTTGCACCTCTTTCAAGGTTGCGGCGCGATTCGCAAGCCACACGAATTCCACCTGCAAGGTTTTCTGCTCGAGCACTTTCCTAAAGGCGTGGGCTTTCCTGCCGCCGCCGCGCCGCTCGCGCCGCCGACCGATCTGCCACCGGCCGATGCGCCCGCGTTCTCCATCGATGACGCCGAGACGACCGAGATCGACGATGCCTTTTCGGTCATCTTCCGCCCCGATGGTGGGGTGCGCGTCGGTGTCCACATCGCCTGTCCCGCGCTCGGCATCACGATCGATTCCGACCTCGACCGTATCGCCGGCAATCGCCTCTCCACGGTCTATATGCCGGGGCAAAAGATCACCATGTTGCCCGATGCCTTGGTCGGCGCGTACACCCTGGCTGAGGGGCGCACCTGCCCGGCCTTGTCGCTCTATGTCGAGGTAGCGAGCGACTACCGCATCACCGCCATCGAGACCCGCGTCGATGCGGTCAACATCAAGGCCAACCTGCGTCACGAGACCTTAGAACCCCTCTTCAACGACGACACGATAGGCAACCCAGCCGCGCCCAATTACACCTTCCGCCGCGAACTCGAATGGCTGTGGAACTTTGCCACCCAGCTGGAAGCGGCACGCGGCAAGGCCGATCAGGTGCAACGCCACGACTATATTTTCAAGATCGACAACGACCGCGTCGAGATCAAACCGCGGCTGCGCGGCAACCCCATCGACAAACTGGTGTCCGAGTTGATGATCCTCGCCAACAGCCGCTGGGGCGCGTTACTCGACGAACAGGGCGTCGCCGGCATCTATCGCGTGCAAGGCGGCGGCAAGGTGCGTATGCAGCTCACCGCCGCACCGCACGAGGGCTTGGGCTTGGATCACTACGCGTGGTCTAGTTCACCCCTGCGCCGTTTTGTAGACTTGCTCAATCAACGCCAGATCATCGCCGTCGCGCAGGGGCAGACCCCGCCCTACGCAAAAAATGATACGCGGCTATTCGCCGCCTTGCGCGCCTTTGAACTCGCCTATGATGCCTATAATGAGCATCAGCGGCGCATGGAACGCTATTGGTGTCTGCGCTGGTTGACGCAAGAAGGCATCGAAACGCGCGATGCCAGCGTCATCCGCGAGAACCTGATCCGCATCGATGGCCTGCCGCTAGTGGTGCGGATGACCGGCGCACCAACCCTAAACCCGAACGATCGCGTGCGTGTTACCTTTGGCGTACCCGACCTACTCGATATTGAGGTTTCATGTCAGTACGAAGCCACGCTCACGACGACCCTCGTCGCGGCCACCGAGGCCTGAGTACCCGCGCCCGTCTCGATGCGTGGCTCGCACGCGCCCCCGTGCGAGAACGCTTGGCCGTCGCCGGCGTGGCCTCGACCCTGACGCACTACGCCTTATTCATGCTCATCGCGGTCGGATTCGACCCCGTCAACCCGGCCCTGTTTGAGACCGCGCGGCCCAGCCTAGAGGTCGTCTTGTTGCATCAAACTAGCCGCACCAAACCCCAGAAGGCCGAGGTCTTGGCGCAGGCAGCCCATGATGGCGGCGGCCAAACCACGACCGCACACCACGCCAGCAGTCCTCGCGCTACCGCGCCACCCCCCGCCCCAACGATCACCGCCGCGCCCCCTGCAGCACAACGGGTACAGGCCTTAGAGGCTAGGGTCGAGCGGCTCATGGAACAGGCCCGCGCCGAATACGCCGTCCCCGCTCCCGCAAGCCCGATTGCCGCCGCGCCCCCCGCGCCCGGCTTGGCCGCCCGCAGCCTCAAGGCCGTGCGTGAACTCGGTCGCATCGAGGCCGAGGTGTCTGAATATCAACAGCGACCCCGCCGCATGTTCGTCGGTGCGCGCGCGGAAGAATATGCCTTCGCCCGCTACATCGAAGACTGGCGCGCGAAGGTCGAACGGGTCGGCAACCTCAACTACCCCGAGGCGGCGAGGCGGCAAAAGGTCTACGGTAGCTTGATGCTCAGTGTAGAGATCGCCGCCGACGGGCGTTTGCTCAAGGTCGAGGTCGAACGCAGTTCCGGTTCACGCATCCTCGATGCGGCAGCGATCCACATCGTCGAGATCAGCGCGCCCTATCCGGCCTTCAACGACGCGATGCGCGCCAAGGCCGACATCCTGGTCATCAACCGCGTCTGGTCCTTCACCCGCGAAGAGCGCCTACAGGCGCAGTAAAGCCCCACGCATCGATGCAATCGGCGTAGAATTGGCGGCAGTTTATAGGCTCATCAAAAGGAATGATCATGCATATCGGCACCACACTGACCCAGTTTATTATCGAAGAACAACGCCATACCACCGGCGCGACGGGCGACTTCACCTCCTTGCTCAACGACCTTGTCACCTCGATCAAGGTCATCTCCAACGCCGTCAACAAGGGCGCATTGGTCGGCACGATGGGCGCGTTAGAGTCCGAAAATATCCAAGGCGAGACGCAGAAAAAGCTCGATGTCATCACCAATGATATTGTCATGCGTCACAACGAATGGGCCGGACACCTCGCCGGCATGGCCTCCGAAGAGATGGACGATGTCTATTCCATCCCCGCCAAATATCCGCTCGGAAAATACCTGCTGGTCTTTGACCCGCTCGATGGCTCCTCCAATGTCGACATCAACATCTCCGTCGGCACCATCTTCTCCATCCTGCACGCCCCCGTTTCTGGTCGCGCCGCCACCGCCGAAGACTTCCTGCAACCGGGCACCAAACAAGTCTGTGCCGGTTACGCCCTCTACGGCTCGTCCACCATGCTCGTTCTCACCACCGGCCACGGCGTCAACGGTTTCACCCTAGACCGCGATGTCGGCGAGTTTTTGTTGACCCACCCGGGCATGAAGATCCCAGAAAACACCGGCGAGTTTGCCATCAACGCCTCTAACCGCCGCTTCTGGGAACCGCCGGTGCAACGCTATGTCGAAGAATGTCTGGCCGGCACAGAAGGCCCACGCGGCCGCGACTTCAACATGCGCTGGGTCGCTTCCATGGTCGCCGAGGTGCATCGCATCCTCAATCGCGGCGGCATCTTTATGTACCCGCGCGACACCAAAGACCCTGCCAAACCCGGCAAGTTGCGCCTGATGTACGAGGCCAACCCGATGTCGATGATCGTTGAACAGGCCGGCGGCGTATCGTCCACCGGCTACGAGCGCATCCTCGACATCCAGCCCAGCGGCCTGCACCAGCGCGTGCCCGTCATCTTGGGCTCGAAGAACGAGGTCGAGAGGGTGCTCGGCTACCATAATGGGTAAACGATAAGGCCTAAACATACGGCCTAAACACGAACGCCCTGACATCAGAACGGTGTCAGGGCGTTCGTTCGTGTGGCAAGCCCCTTGAAATCCCCCTTGCCCACCTACACTTACGCGGTCATTACTCTTGGAGCTTGCTATGGAACTTGTCTGCCCACAGTGCGGCGCGTTAAACCGCGTCCCCGAAAACCGTCTCGGCGACCAACCTAAATGCGGCAAATGCCGTGCCGCCGTCGTCCCCGCCGCACCGATCGAACTGACCAACCGCAACTTCGACGCCTTTGTCGCCCGCGACAGCCTGCCGGTATTGGTGGATTTTTGGGCGCCGTGGTGCGGGCCGTGTCGCAGTTTCGCGCCGACCTTTGCCCAGATGGCCACGCAATATGCCGGCCGGGTGCGCTTTGTGAAGATAAATACCGAGGCCGAACACACGCTCGCGGCCTATCACGCCATCCGCAGCATCCCCACCTTGGCCTTGTTTCGCAACGGCCACGAGGTCGATCGCCTCGCGGGCGCGTTGCCCGCACCACAACTCGACGCGTGGTTACGCCAAAAACTCACGGCATAGACCTTACTCGGCGGCTATAATCGCCGCCATCTCTTTAACCTTTACAAAGTCCAGACCATGACCGAGCAAGCCCAACCGATCTTCAATATCGAGAAGATCTATGTCAAAGACCTATCGATTGAGGTGCCAGGCGCACCGAAGATATTTTTAGAGCCCGACGCACCGCAACTGGATGTACAGGTAGGCTCACAAGGCGAACAGATCGGCGAGGACGCCTATCAGTGCGTGCTAACCCTCACCGTGACCGCCAAGATCAAAGACAAGATCGCCTTCTTGGTCGAGGTACAGCAAGCCGGCGTCTTCCGCATCCAGAATCTGCCAGCCGAGGCGATGGAACCCACCTTGATGGTTGCCTGCCCCAATATCCTCTTCCCCTATGGCCGCGAGGCCGTGTCCGATGCGGTGATCCGCGCTGGCTTCCCGCCTTTACTGTTGCAGCCGGTCAACTTTGAGGCCACGTATCTGCAACAGAAACAGCAGGCAAGCAGCTAAACACGATGCCCACGATCGCCGTCCTCGGTGCAGGTGCGTGGGGAACCGCCCTCGCGGCGGCCTTGGTTCAGGGCGGCGATACGGACACCTCCACCCACCTCCGCCTGTGGACGCGCAACCCCGAACACGCGGCGCGGATGCGCGCCACGCGCAGCAATGACCGTTACCTGCCGGGCGCGACGCTACCTGCGGGATTGGCCCTGACGGCCGACCTTGCCGAGGCGACACGCGGCGCGGATGTGCTGATCGCGGCGGTTCCAACCAGCGGTTTTCGTACCTTGTTACGACAACTCAACGCCATCAACACCCGTACCGCCTTGGTCTGGCTATGCAAAGGCTTTGAAGCGGGTAGCCAAAAACTGCCGCATCAAGTCGTCGCCGAGGAATGGGAGCAGCCCGACAACACAGCCGTCCTCTCCGGCCCGAGTTTCGCCGCCGAGATCGCCCGTGGCCTGCCGGCCGCGCTAACCCTCGCCGCACCGGACACCGACTTTGCGCGGCAGATCGCCCACACCCTGCATCGCCCGCGTCTACGGCTCTACGCCAGCGACGATGTGATCGGCGTCGAGGTCGGTGGCGCAATCAAAAATGTCATCGCCATCGCCGCTGGCATCAGCGACGGCCTCGGTTTTGGCTACAACGCCCGCGCCGCCCTCGTCACCCGTGGCCTCGCCGAGATGAGTCGCCTAGGCCGTGCCATGGGCGGCCGCCAAGAGACCTTCATGGGCCTGTCCGGCATGGGCGACCTCATCCTCACCTGCACCGGCGACCTGTCACGCAACCGTCAGGTCGGCCTGCGCCTCGCCGCCGGCGACGGCCTCGAACATATCTTGCGCAGTTTGGAGCATGTCGCTGAAGGCGTCACCACCACGCACGAGGTCTGCGCCTTGGCCCAACGCCTGGGTGTAGACATGCCGATTGCCAGCGCGGTGCGGCGTATCCTGGCGCAGGAACTTCCCGCGCGCGAAGCGGTCAGCGAACTCTTAAGCCGCGAGCTGCGCGACGAAGGCGTCTGAGACCGACACGCCCGGCGCCCTCTTCTCGTCAAGGCCGCCTTTTGTGGCCTTGGGTTTATGGTCGTTGACGCCCACACCGAGCCCTAGAAGACAAATCATCCACGCAGGACAGTGATAGGATAGCACCACCTCATCCTAGGTCTGACCATGTCGACACGACTTGATGCCCTCGCTACGGAGATCCGCCCCGGTACGGCACCGGGCGATCTCTATTGTGCGGGCATATGGCGGCTACACGCGGCGACGCAGATCGAGGCGCAGATCAACGCCCACCTAAAGAACCTCGTCGCACCGACGGGCGCGTGGCAAATAGACGCGAGCGCAATCAGCGCGCTGGACACTACAGGCGCCTGTCTGTTGCAAGGCCTGCGCCGCGCCCTGTCACGCAAGGGCCATGAGGCGCGCATCATCGGCCTACAAGCCCCTTTTGCGATACTGCTAGATCAAGTCGCAGCCCACCTAGCCCACCCCATCCCTAGCCTCAGGGCCCCGGGGCTACTGGCCCGCTTAGGACAGCGCACATGGACGAGCGGGCAGGGCGTACTCGGTCTGCTGGCCTTTGTCGGCGAGAGCGCGGCGGCCTTACTCCGCACCCTGCGCCAGCCGCATCGTCTACGCTGGCGGCCCATCCTCTACAACCTACAAACGGCGGGGGTAGCGGCCCTGCCTATCACCGGCCTGCTCGCCTTCCTGCTCGGCATCGTCATCGCCTATCAAGGCGCAGAGCAATTGAGTCGCGTCGGTGCCAATATCTACATTGCCGATCTGATCGGCCTGTCCATGGTGCGTGAACTGGCGCCGATGATCACCGCCATCATCATCGCCGGGCGCTCGGGTTCGGCCTATGCCGCGCAGATCGGCACCATGAAGGTCACGGAGGAGATCGACGCGCTGCGCACCATCGGTATAGACCCGTTCGAGCTGTTGGTGTTACCCAAGCTGATCGCCTTGATGATCGCGCTCCCCTTGTTGACCGTGTACACCGATATCATGGGCATCTTCGGCGGCATGGTCATGGCCAGTAGCCAGCTCGATGTCAGCTTTTCCACCTTCATCGAACGACTTGATCACGCGGTCAGCCTGACCTCGTTCCTGATCGGGATCGGTAAGGCGCCCGTCTTTGCCGCCATCATCGCGCTGGTGGGCTGTTACCAAGGGTTTCAAGTCAACGGCAGCGCCGAGAGCGTGGGGCGTCAGACTACCGCCAGCGTCGTGCAGGCCATCTTCCTCGTCATCGTGACGGATGCCATGTTTTCGGTCGCCTTTAGTTGGCTGAAGCTATGAACCCCACCCATACGATCGAGGTCCGTGCCTTAAACACCTGCTTTGGGACGACGGTCGTGCATCGTGATGTCAACCTGAGCGTGCGTCAGGGGGAGATCTTCGCCCTCGTCGGTGGCAGTGGCTGCGGAAAATCGACCTTGTTGCGCGAGATCTTGATGCTGGAGCGGCCGCTGTCTGGCTCGATCAAGGTCTTTGGCCACGAGGTAATCGGCCTCTCGGATGCCGCCGCCTTGCCCTTGCGGCGGCGTTGGGGCATGGCCTTTGAACGCGGTGCCCTGTTCAGCGCCCTAACCGTGGCCGAGAATGTGGCCATGGTCCTCAAAGAACACACCCACCTCAGACCGCGCCTGATCGCAGAGGTCGTCGCGCTCAAGATCGCCCTTGTGGGTCTGCCGGCCGATGCGGGGGCGAAGTATCCCAATGCGCTCTCGGGCGGGATGCGTAAACGGGCGGCGCTGGCACGGGCCTTGGCGTTGGACCCCGAACTCGTGTTGCTCGACGAGCCCACGGCGGGCCTAGACCCCTTGAGCGCGACCGGCATCGACGCCCTGATCCGCCAATTGAGCGATACCCTCGGGATTACCATTATGATGGTCACCCATGACCTTGACCTCTTATGGCATAGCGCCGATCGCGTCGCGGTCTTGGGCGATGCGCACATCCTCGGGATCGGGACGATGACCGAACTCGCTGACTTGACGCACCCCATCATCCGCGACTACTTTTATGGGCCGCGTGGCCGTGGGGCCATGGCGCAGGGAACACAGGAGGGCACATGGAATCCCGGGTGAATTTTGCAATAGTGGGCGCGTTTGTGTTGGTGCTGGGCGCCTTGCTGATTGGTGGGGTCCTGTGGCTGGCCAGCGATAAGGCCTATCGTCAGGCCTCCACAACCTATCAGGTCTATATGAACGAATCCGTGTCCGGCCTCAGCCTCGATGCCCCGGTGCGCTATCGCGGTGTACAGGTAGGCGGCGTGCGCCGCATCGCCCTCGCCCCCAACCAAGCCGAACAGGTCCTGCTGACGCTAGAGATCGCGCGCGACACGCCGGTGAAAGAGGACACCCTCGCGGTGCTACGCGTACAAGGACTGACCGGGATCGCGCATATCGAGCTATCGGGCGGCAGCCATGGCTCGCCTTGGCTCACGCCCGTGGCAGGCGCGCGTTACCCCGTCATCCGTAGCGGTACATCGCTGATGACCCGTCTCGATACCGCCGTCACCACCTTGCTGGCCAACCTTAACCGTAGCAGCGAGGGGATCAACGCCCTGCTGGATGCTGAAAACCGTAGCGCACTACGCCGCACCTTGGGCCATCTAGAGCAGTTCTCGGGGACCTTACACGGGCGTGGCGAGCACCTCGATGCGGGTCTAAAACAGGCCGCACGGACGATGGAGGGTGCGACCCAGTTGACCACGCTCGCCCACGCCGAACTACCCCCGCTATTGCAACGCCTGCAACGCAGCATCAATGCCTTTGAGCGGATGAGCGCGGAGGGCGCACGCGCCGGAAGCCGCACCGCGCAGGTGGCCGAAGGCATGCAGACCGAGGCCTTGCCCGAGGCGCGGCAGGCCGTCGCCGAACTGCGTGAGCTGACCGCCTCGCTACGCCGCTTCAGTGCCACCCTAGAACACAACCCGGCCGCGTTACTGTACGGCCGCCCCGCCGTGGCACCGGGGCCGGGCGAATAATCGCCCCTTGAAGGAGAGATGCATGTCCATTCGTACCATCATTGCCGTGTTGACCCTGTCCGCGCTAGGGGGCTGCGCCTCGCTCTTGCCACCGCCACCGAAGCCGGACCAGGTCTTCGTGCTGGAGGTCGCGCCCCCAGCCAAGATCACCCCGCCCACGGCGCCGCCACACGCGGTGCTCGCGGTCAGCGTGCCGCGCGCCCGAGCCGGTTATGACAGCGCACAGATGGTCTGGGTGCGACAGACGCATGGCCTAGAAACCTATGCGCGCCACCGCTGGGCCAATACGCCCGCGCATATGCTCACACCCATCCTCGTTCAAACGCTAGACCATAGTGGTGCATTTCATGCCGTCGTACAGGCACCCTCGAGTGTTGCCGCCAACCTGCGTCTGGACACGGAGATCGTGCGTCTGCATCAAGATTTCAGCGTACAACCTAGTCGAGTGCACTTTACGCTCGCGATGCAACTCGTGGACATCCCCTCGCGGCGCATCATCGCCAGCACCCACCTTGAAGAGAGCGAGGCCTCCGCAACAGAAGACGCCTATGGCGGGGTACGCGCCGCCAACCGTGCCTTAGAACGCCTGCTCCCCAAGATAACCGCGTTCTGTAACCAACGCGCCTTATCCACCTTAGCCCCGTGACGGTAACGGCGTCACTAGCGCGCCCGCAAACGCGTTCTGCCGCCATGCCTCGAACACCATGATCGCGGCCGCATTCGACAGATTAAGGCTGCGTTGACCGGCCAGCATGGGTAGGCGCAGGCGTTGTTCGGGCGCGAACTCCGCCAAGATCTCCGCCGGCAGGCCACGCGTCTCGGGGCCAAAGACAAGGACATCGCCGGGCTGAAAGGTCGCTGCAAACGCCGACTGCGAGCCGCGTGTGGTCAACGCAAACCACTGTCGCTGCCCCGTCAAGGAGGCCCGCAGCGCCGCCCAATCATCATGCACCTGCACCGCCGCGTATTCGTGATAATCCAGCCCGGCGCGGCGCAAGGTCTTATCCTCCAGCGCAAAGCCCAGAGGACGCACCAGATGCAAACGACAGCCCGTATTGGCAGCAAGGCGGATGATGTTACCCGTGTTCGGCGGGATCTCAGGTTGATAGAGGACAATTTCAAGCATGGCTTGATGATAACCTGCGCTACACTCCCCGCCTATGATTCCTCATCTCACCACCGCCCTGACCGGCCCCCTTTTAGACCTTGAACGGCATGTGCTCGATGCCCAGATGGAGATCGAACATTGGTTCCGTCGCCAGTGGCCTCTGCACGGTGCGCCGTTTTATTCGTCGGTGGATCTACGCAACGGCGGCTTCAAGGTTGCACCGGTCGATACCAATCTCTTCCCTGGTGGCTTTAACAACCTCAATCCCATCTTCCTGCCCTTGGCGGTGCAAGCGGCGCAAGTCGCAGTCGAAAAACTGTGCCCCTCCGCGCAACGACTGCTGCTGATCCCCGAGAACCATACCCGCAATCAATATTACCTACAGAATGTCGCCGCGCTGGCCGATATCCTGCGTAAAACCGGCCTCACTGTGCGCATCGGCAGCCTCATCCCCGACCTCACCGAGCCGCTCGATCTGCCCCTGCCCGACGGCGCGTTGTTGCGCCTAGAACCTATCGTGCGCGACGGCGCACGGCTCAAGCTGGACGGGTTTGACCCCTGCGCCATCCTGCTCAATAACGACCTCTCCGCCGGCGTACCCGCGATCTTGCAAGGGCTAGAACAAACGCTGCTGCCGCCGCTGCACGCCGGTTGGGCGACACGGCGCAAATCGCAACATTTTCGCGCCTATTCGCGTCTCGCCAAAGAACTCGCCACCTTGATCGACATCGACCCGTGGTTGATCGACCCGTATTTTTCCTACTGCGGCGCGGTGGATTTCCATAGCCAAACCGGCATGGATTGCCTCTCGCGCAACATCGCCATCGTCCTCGACGAGACGCGCGATAAATACGCCGAATACGGTATCCAGCGTGACCCCTATGTCGTGGTCAAGGCCGACGCGGGCACCTACGGCATGGGCATCATGACGGTGAAATCGCCCGAGGAGGCGATCGAACTCAACCGCCGTCAACGCAACAAGATGGCCGTCATCAAGGAAGGCTTGGAGGTCAACCAGGTCTTGGTGCAAGAAGGCGTGCCCACGCTCGAGGCCATCAATGGCGCCGCCGCCGAGCCGGTGATCTATATGCTCGACCACTTCGTGATCGGCGGTTTCTACCGCGTCCACACCAGCCGCGGTGAGGACGAAAACCTCAACGCGCCGGGGATGCAATTCGTGCCGCTGGCCTTTGAAGAGGCCTGTTCGGTCCCCGACTGCAGCGCCGGGCCCGATGCCCCGGTCAACCGTTTCTACACCTACAGCGTCATCGCTCGCCTCGCCGCCCTCGCCGCCGCCTTTGAACTTGAAGAACACAAACCCGCCTAATGGATATCCTCTTTATCGCCGACCCCTTGGTCAGCTTCAAGACCTATAAAGATTCGACCTACGCGATGATGGTTGAGGCCGCGCGGCGCGGTCATCAGCTCTGGGCCTGCGAGGCCACGGATCTCGCGTGGACGCAACACGGCGGCACGGTCGCCGCCACGCGCCCCATAGACCTTGAGGACACCCCAATATCGTGGTTTACCGCAGGCGACAAAGGTGAGCGCACACTCTCATCGTTCTCAGCCGTCATCATGCGTAAAGACCCGCCGTTCGACGCCAATTATCTCAACGCAACCTATCTGCTCGAACTCGCAGAACGCGAAGGTGCGCGGGTCTTCAACCGCCCGCAGGCCCTGCGCGACTACAACGAAAAGATCGCCATCGCGCGTTTCCCTCAATTCACGACCCCCACGCTCATCGCCAGCGAACCCGCACGCCTCCGACATTTTCTCACTGAGCACGGCGACATCATCGTCAAACCGCTCGACGCGATGGGCGGCGCATCCATCTTCCGCCTGCGCCCAGACGACGCCAATATCGGCGCCATCCTCGAAGTGATCACCCACTACGGGCAACGCAGCATCATGGCGCAACGCTACCTGCCGGCGATCAAAGACGGCGACAAACGCATCCTCATCATCGACGGCGAGGCCGTACCGTTTTGTCTGGCGCGCATCCCCGCCGCCGGCGAAACCCGTGGCAACCTCGCCGCTGGGGGCACCGGCGTGGCTCGGCCCTTAAGCGCACGCGATTGGGAGATCGCCCGCGCGCTCGGCCCCCAACTCAAGGCCGACGGCTTGTTACTGGTCGGTCTCGATGTCATCGGCGACTGCCTCACCGAGGTCAATGTCACCAGCCCCACCTGTTTCCGCGAGATCACCGCACAAACCGACTGCGCCGTCGCCGCGTTGTTCATCGACGCACTGGAACGCAGATGCGCATCAGCCTAACGGCCATGGTCGGGCAACCACCCCAGAACCCTAAAACCCCCTGTAGGAGCCAGCTTGCTGGCGAATGGCGCACTGCGCGACATGGGCGCTGGGTTCGCGGGCAAGCCCGCTCCTACGGCGGTAGCGATGGTTTCACGCTAACGCCGCTGTGCATCAACCTAACGCGCATGGCGAATCGACGCCCTGCAACATGAAACTCGCCGCATTAACCCCCATCCACACCCCAACCCTCCCCTTGAAGGGGAGGGAGACAACCGGTGCGCCCTGCTCCTCCCCCTTCAAGGTGGCGGAGGGGAGGGGGATGGGACTGTGTTTCACCCTAAGCCTAGGTCGCGCGTGCGCACTGTTGGTCGGCCTCATGCTGCTAGGCTGCAACCGCCCCGACCCCATTCAAAAACAACAGGCCTTTGTCTTTGGCACCCAAGTCGAGGTCACGGTCTATGGCGGCGACCCCGCGCAGGCGCAACAGGCCATGAACACGGTCATCAAAGAGTTCGACCGCCTGCACCGCGCTTGGCATCCATGGGAGACTGGCGCGCTGGAACAGATCAACGCGGCCATCGCCGCCGGCCAGCGTGCGTCCATCGACGCCGAACTCGCCGCCCGCATAGCCGACGCCCGCCGATATGCCGTGCTGTCAGACCACCTTTTTAACCCCGCCATTGGCAATTTGGTGCGTCTGTGGGGTTTTCACAGCGACACCTTTATCGCCCGTCTGCCCGACCCGCACGCGCAAAAACGCCTCACCGACGCGCAACCCCGCCTGACCGATCTACGCATCGAGGGCGGCCAAATCAGCAGCCGCAACCCCACTGTCCGCATCGACCTCGGCGGCTACGCCAAGGGCTACGCCCTCGACCGCGCCGCGCAACACCTGCGTGCCGCCGGCATCCACCACGCCCTGATCAACATCGGCGGCAATGTCATGGCCCTAGGCCAACGCGGCGATCGACCGTGGCATGTGGCCATCCAACACCCGCGCCGCGCCGGCATCTTAGCCGAACTCGACCTCCATGACGGCGAGGCCATCGGCACCTCGGGCGACTATCAACGCTTCTTCGAGATCAACGGCCAGCGTTACTGTCACCTGATCGACCCACGCAGCGGCGCACCCGTCACACACACGCAGGCCGTGACCGTGTTAACCTCCGGGCCTGACGCGGGTGTGCGTTCTGATGTCCTCTCTAAACCCTTATTCATCGCCGCCGCGGCCGAGGTCTCTGGCCTCCTCCAACGCACCGGCATCACCCACGCCTTACGCGTCGATGCGCAAGGCCAGATCTTCACCACCGCCGCCTTCGCCTCCCGCCTAAGCTTTGCCCCGAACACCCCAACACCGCAGCCATTAGTTACACCATTACCCACACCATGACCGACGACAAAACCCCTCCGCGCAAAGAAATAAAGATCAACAAGGACAACGACGCTAGCGAGAGTAATCGCTCACCGCTACGGGGCCGGCATGTGCCCAAGACCCTGCGCCCGGGCAAGCCCCCCATGACCGCCAAACCGGCACCGGCCGCCGAGCCAGCCACAGCAAAACCACGCCAAGATGATGCGCCGCGCCGTCAGGGTCGCCCCGACGCAGGCCACGCGCCCGAGGCTAATCAGCCACCGCCACGCCACCCTGCGCGGCCGCGCGACTCCGCCTCCGCAAAACTCAAAAGCATAGAAGAACGGGGCGAGCGCGAAAAGCAACTGCTCACCTTCTTTGCGCCCTGCCCGCGCGGTCTCGAAGAAGAGCTGGCCCGTGAACTGGCCGAACTCGGCTGCGAGCATATCTCCGCCGGCCGTGCCGGATGTCATTTCGAGTCGCCCATGCCGCAGGCCTGGAAGGTCTGCCTGTGGAGCCGCCTCGCCATTCGCGTCCTCTGGCTCATCGACCACGGCAGCTATCAACACGAAGACGACCTCTACAACGCCGCGTTCACCATCCCGTGGACGCGCTGGTTCACCCACGACAAGACCATCGCCCTCAACACCGTCGCGCACGACTGCCCGCTACAAAGCCTCAATTTCGTCACCCTGCGCGTCAAGGATGCGATCTGCGACCGCTTCCGCGCCGACACCGGCGACCGCCCCAGCGTCGAAACACGCGAGCCCGATGTCCCTGTCCTCGTCTATCTCGACCGCGACCACTACACCTATTACATCGACCTCGTCGGCGTGCCGCTCAACCGCCGTGGCTACCGTATCGAACCCTCCGCCGCACCGATCAACGAAAACCTCGCCGCCGGCATGTTGCGACTCTCCGGCTGGCAGCCCGGCACGCCGCTCCTCGACCCGATGATGGGCGGCGGCACCATCTTGCTGGAAGCCGCGATGATGGCCTTGAACCAAGCACCGGGTCTAAAACGCCATTTCGCCTTTGAGAACCTGATCGGTTTTCGTCCCGATCTATGGACGCGCATCACCGAACAGGCCGAACGCGCGCGCAAGACCCCGACCGCGCTGCCGCTCTATGGGCTCGACATCGATCCACGCATGGTCAACGCCGCCCAGATCAACTTCCGCGCCGCGAGCGTCGGCTGGTGTATCCAAGTCGCGCACGGCGACGCCCTACTCATGTCACCGCCCGCCGAGACCGGCATGATCATCACCAACCCCCCTTACGGGATACGCCTAGGCGCGGACTCCGATGCGAACGCGACAGAAGCGAACGCAACTGACATCGCCGCCGCGATGGCGACGCTCTACAAAGGTCTAGGCGATGCGCTCAAAAAACGCTTCCCCGGCTGGACCGCATGGATCATCACCGGCGACCCCGAGCTGCCCGATAACATCGGCCTCAAGGCCACGCGCCGCACCCCGCTCTACAACGGCGCATTAGAGTGCCGTTTCCTGCGCTACGACATGGTGGCGGGGCAGAATCGCGACAAATAATCTACGCCGACTTGATCAAGGTCCCCACGCCCTCGTCGGTGAGGATCTCTAGCAATAAGGCGTGTTCGACGCGGCCGTCGATGATATGCACCGCCTTAACGCCATTGCGGGCGGCATCTAAGGCCGAGCCTATCTTGGGCAACATGCCGCCCGAGAGCGTGCCATCGGCGACGAGGCCATCGATCTGCCGGGGCGTAAGGCCGGTGAGAAGATTGCCTTTTTGATCAAGCACGCCCGGCGTATTGGTCAGTAGCACCAGCTTGTCGGCCTTTAAGACCTCCGCCAGTTTCCCCGCAACCACATCCGCATTGATATTGAAGGTCTCGCCCGCCGCACCGACCCCGATGGGGGCGATGACGGGGATGAAGTCGCCGCTATCCAGAAAGGCGATCAAGGACGGGTCGATCTGGGTAATCTCACCGACTTGGCCGATATCAATCAGATCGTCGGGGGCATCCTTGGACGGGATCAGCAGCTTCTTGGCACGGATAAAGTTGCCATCCTTGCCGGTCAGGCCCACAGCCTTGCCGCCCGCCTGATTGATCAGGCTGACAATCTCCTTGTTAACTTGGCCGCCCAAGACCATCTCGACCAACGCCATCGTCTCGGCATCCGTCACCCGCATACCTTGGATGAATTCCCCCTTCTTGCCGACGCGCTGTAGCAGGTCTTCGATCTGTGGCCCGCCGCCGTGGACGACGACAGGGTTGAGGCCGACCAGTTTTAACAGGACGACATCACGGGCGAAGGCCGCCTTCAGAACCGGGTCGGTCATCGCGTTGCCGCCGTATTTGATGACGACGGTCTTGTCCCAGAAACGCTGGATGTACGGCAGGGCCTCGGCGAGGATCTGTGCCTTGACGGCAGAGGAGACGCTGGTAATGGTCATGGCGCATCAATCAAGTCAAAAAGAGGGGTAATTGTAGCGCGTCAGGCGCGCCGTATTCTACAAATCACCATGCTCGCTTAAACGCCCGCGCGGGATAGAATAGCGTCCCCTGTCTTTGTCCCTCTAGGTCTTCATGATCGAATATTGGTGGCGCTCGTTAGCCATGCTCCTTGCCTTGGCCGTCTTTGCGAGCATCGTGGCCGCGCTGGCCGGCGCGTCGGCGGGCTGGTGGCTGTTTTGTGCAGGTCAGTTTGCGATTATCGTCTTTCATCAACGCCAACTGGCGCGGTTGTTGAGTTGGTTGGGCGAACGGCGCAGCACCTTGCCGACGACGAATGGTCACTGGGGCGAGATTTTTTATCTGGTGCAGCGTAATTATAAAAAGTGGCGTAGCGATAACCAGCGCGCGGCCGACGACAAACACGAGATGTTTCAGGTGGCGGGCGCCTTGCCAGAGGGCGTGGTCATCCTCGACGAGTCGCGCCGCATCGTATGGCTCAACGCCTCGGCACAGCGCCACCTCGGCCTTTCGCTTAAGCAGGACAAAGGTCAATATTTCAACTACCTCTTGCGCGAGCAACGCCTACTAGAATGGCTTGCCCGCGGGGATACCCTTGAAACGCTAACCATGCCGTCGCCCGTGACCAGCGACCGTAGTCTATCCTTGCAACTCGCCGCCTTGCCCAATGGTCGCCGCATGGTGCTCTCGCACGACATTACCGAACTGATTCGCCTCGACGAGATGCGGCGCGACTTCATCGCCAATGTCTCGCACGAATTGCGCACGCCAATCACCGTCATCGTCGGTTTTCTGGAGGCCTTTGCCGACATGAAAAATCCCGATCCCAACCAGTTTAAGGTGCAGATCGGCCTAATGCGCGAGCAGTCTGACCGCATCCGCGCGCTTATCGACGACCTGTTGACCCTAGCCCGCTTAGAGTCGGCCCCCGATCTTGCCAACGACAGCATCGATATCGCCGCATTGGGGCAACAGATCCTGAATGAAGCGCGTTCCCTCTCGCGTGGTCAGCACCTATTGAGCCTAGACATGGACACCCAAGGCATCCTGCAGGGCAGCCGGCCGGAGATCTACAGCGCCTGTATGAACTTAGTCACCAACGCCATCCGTTACACCCCCGTAGGCGGGGATATCACCCTGAGCTGGGATCAGGCCGCGAGCGGCGGCGTGCAATTCTCAGTACGCGATACGGGCGTAGGGATCGAGGCGCAACACCTTCCGCGCCTGACCGAACGCTTCTACCGCGTCAACCGAGGCCGCTCACGCGACAGCGGGGGTACAGGCTTGGGGTTGGCCATCGTCAAGCACGTCCTATTGCACCATCAGGGCCGCCTCAAGATCGAGAGCGCGTACACCAAAGGTAGCCTATTTACAGCCGTCTTCCCGGCGCAGCGATTTACGGTTGCAACACGATCGATCGATGCGACCCTCGCGTCAGCACAGCCAGAAAAATAATCTCGCCACACGACGACCACGCACCGTAGCTAAGGCGAACGCGAGGACAATGGAGTAGAATGAAGGTCATTTTTATCGGCGTGGACATCCATGATAGGCCTCTTAGTCGTTGCACACGGCACCCTCGGCAGTTCGTTGATCGAGTGTGTAACCTATGTCCTGGGCCATAAACCCACACAACTCGAATCCTTGGATCTCACCGCCTTCCCCGATGCCGGACTGATGCACGCCGAGGCCGAGGCCATGTTGGCACGCATCGATCAAGGCGACGGTGTCTTGGTGCTCGCCGATGTCTATGGCGCAACGCCATGCAACACCGTGTGCCGTTTATTATCGCCAGGGCATGTAGCCGTCGTCGTCGGCGTCAATGTCCCCATGCTTTTAAAAACGCTCACCTATCGCGATCGCGCCACACTAGAAGACTTGGCCACACGCGCCGAACACGGCGCCCGCGAAGGGGTGCTGCGTCTCGCTGGAGAATGCAACGCCCATGCGTGAATGCGACATCATCGTCATCAACCGGCTCGGCCTACATGCCCGCGCCTCGGCCAAACTGACCCAGCTCGCCGCTGGATTCAAGGCTGAGATCTGGCTCACCCGTAACGGCCGCCGCGTCAACGGCAAGAGCATCATGGGCGTGATGATGCTGGCCGCCGCCCAGGGCACAACAGTACGGGTCGAGACGCACGGCGACGACGAAACGGTCGCGCTCAACGCCATCACCGCCCTATTCGCCAATCGTTTTGGCGAGGAGGTCTAACGATGACGCTCGCTCTGCATGGTCTAGGCGTCTCGCAAGGTTATGCCATCGGCATCGCGCAGCGCTTCTCGCATGACCGACTAGAGGCGCCACACTATATCTTGCGCAAGACCGACCTCGCGGCCGAGATCGCCCGCTTTGATGCGGCCGTCACCGCCGTGCGCGTCGCCTTGGGCGAGTTACACCAACATATCCCCGAGGGCGCGCCCTCCGAACTACGCGCGTTTCTCGACCTGCATCGCCTCATCCTCGACGACTCCCTGCTCTGCGAGGCCCCCAAGCAACTCATCCTCGACACCCAGTGCAACGCCGAATGGGCCTTGGCGCAACAATCTAGCCACCTGATCGCCCAATTCCAAGCCATCGAAGACGCCTATTTCCGCGAACGCTGGCACGATGTCCGGCAAGTCGCCGAGAAGGTCCTCAAAGAGCTGATGGGCCACCCCGCCAAGATGCCTGTCGGAGGCCATAAACAGGCCGATGCCCCAACCATCTTGGTCGCACACGACCTCTCGCCGTCGGACATGGTGCTCTTTAAACGCCAGTCCTACGCGGGTTTCATCACCGATCTGGGCGGCATGACCTCGCACACCGCCATCCTCGCGCGCAGTCTCAACATCCCCGCTGTGATGGCCCTGCATAATGCCCATGGCCTCGTGCAAGACGGTGACATGCTCATCATCGACGGCGTGGCCGGCGTGTTGCTGGTCAATCCAGACAACCTCACGCTGGACGAATATCATCTCCGCCAGCGCCAATGGCAACTCGAACAAAAGAAACTCCGCCGCCTCAAGACCAGTCCGTCCACCACGCTCGATGGCCAAGCGGTGGAGCTGTTAGCCAACATCGACCTGCCCTGCGATGTCGACGAGGCCCTCGCCGAAAACGCCGCCGGCGTGGGGCTGTTCCGCACCGAGTTTTTATACATGAACCGCGATCTCCCCCCCACGGAGGACGAGCAATTTGAGGCCTACCGGCAGGTGCTCATGGCGATGCAAGACCGCCCCGTCGTGATCCGCACCCTCGATGTGGGCGCAGACAAGTCCTTGCCGTGGATGACACAGGTGAGCGAAAACCCAGCCCTCGGCCTGCGCGCGATCCGCCTCTGCCTTGCCGAACCGCAACTCTTTTTGACGCAGATCCGCGCCATTTTGCGCGCCGCGCAAACCGGCAACGCGCGCATGCTGATCCCCATGATCGCCAGCCTGTCCGAGCTTGACCAAGCCCTCGCGCTGATCGCGACGGCCAAACAACAACTGCGCGACGAGGGGGTCCCCTTCAACGACGCCGTGCCGGTGGGCGGCATGATCGAGGTGCCTGCAGCGGCGCTGGCCGTCGAATGGTTTGCCAAGCGGCTCGACTTTCTCTCCATAGGTACCAACGACCTGATCCAGTACACCTTGGCGATCGACCGCACCGACGACAGTGTGGCGCATCTCTACGATCCGCTACACCCCGCGATCCTGCACCTCATATCGCACACCTTGCGGACCAGCCAACGCCTAGGCATCCCGGTCTCTGTCTGCGGCGAGATGGCCGGCGATACGCAACTCACCCGACTCCTCTTAGGCATGGGCCTACGCAGCTTCTCCATGCACCCGGCGCATATCTTGCGCGTCAAGCAACAAATCTTGCGTAGTCATGTCGCCGATCTGGTCGCCCCTGTCGCGCGCCTACTCCGCGCCGGCGAGGCCGCGCACATCCAAGCCAAACTCGCTCGCATCAACGAGCCCTGATAGCCAGGCCAAGGTCGCCCCAAGCCCGAGCAACGACCTACATAGACTCAACAACCCAGCGGGTCACGGTCGCTGTGGCGTGGGCGCACTGATTACCGCGCGCGGCATCAAAGGCCGCGTACTCCTCGGGTTTCCACATATCGTAGGTCTGGCCGGTGAATTGCTGCTGCAGTTCCTGACAGGTGATCCCGCCAAACTCGGCACGAAAACGATCCACCAAGGCCTGGCCTTTCTTGAAGTTGTTGATGAACCGGCCCTTGTCCAGCTTATCGCGATCACGGCCGCGTTTAGCGGAGAGCGCCATCAAGCCGCCCGTCAACGCGCCACACGCGCCCACGCCCGACAGACCGCCACCACCCGATAGACCATGGCTAGCCTTGATGACGCTATCGTCGATCACGCCTACCGTCTCTTGCACCGCCGCCAACACGCATTGCGGGCAACAGCCGTAGTCCAACTCGTACCTCAGCGCCTTGTCATACGCGAGCTGCGCCAAGGCCTGCTTGTCGGTGGATGCTTCCGAGGGGGTCACTGCGTTTTCCATCGCCGGCTCCTTACATTAGACATGTCTAATGTACAGTAAACCTCTGCCGGTGTCTTGCCTCTCTACGGGCCAGACTAGGCCGCCAGCAAGGTTTTCAGCTCGCCGTTTTGATAGAGCTCCATCATGACATCTGAACCGCCCACAAACTCACCCTTGATATAGAGCTGCGGGATAGTCGGCCAATTAGAGAAGGTCTTGATCCCCTCGCGGATCTCGGCATCCGCCAAGACATTAACGGCAAGGAAATCCTCAACGCCACAGGCCTTGAGGATCTGCGTCGCCCGCGACGAAAAGCCGCATTGCGGAAACTGCGGGCTGCCCTTCATGTAGAGCACAACGGCGTGGCCTTCGACCTGCTGGCGTATAGTTTCTTGAGCGTTCATGGTTATTCCCTAGTAAAAGACTCGGGTATTATAGCGTCATGCACGCCATGCTGTCAGAATAGCGTGCATGGCTACCCGCTTTATCGACAGCGCCCGTGCGTTTTTAACAACAACGGGCACGACCTCACCCGACCTCTCGCGCTATACCGTGCTGGTGCCTCACTATCACGCGGTGCAACCGTTTATCGCCGCGTTACGCCACGAAATGGCGGCCCCGGTCTTTATGCCCCCGCAGTGTTACACCCTGCCCGCGTGGGCGGCCGAAGTCGCCACACACGACCCCGTGCCGATGGCCTTACGCCTAGCAAGGCTCTACGATGCGCTCCGCAAACAGCACTGGTTGCCGGAAGGTGCGGCGTGCTGGGGCTTAGCGCATAGCCTGCTGGAGCTCATCGAAGAACTCGATGCGGCCAACTTACAACCGCCCGCCTCTGCCGCTGCGTTCTCCGCGCAACTGGCCGCCATCGAACGGCGTTACACGCACGCCCCATTGGCCATGGAGGCCGCCTTGATCTTTGCCCTCTGGCGCGCCGATCATAGCGAGAACGCCGGACAGCAACGCGTCTATGCCCAACAACTCGCCACCCGCATCCAGACTACGACAGCGCCGGTATTCTTACTCGGCCTCAGCGGATTATCCGGCCTAGAAAATCGCGCCCTGCAACAGCTCGCCGAACGGGTGAGCGTCGTTGATCTGCCCATTGCCGTACGCTTTCCCGAACGCGAACACGCCCTACGCGTGGCATGGGCAACAGACATCACCACACCCTTACGCGACCGCGCTGCCGCCCTGGCCGCAGACATGCCCCACAGCCCCTTCCAAGACGCGCTCCACTATTACGCCGCCACCGATCTAGAAGATGAGGCGCAGACCGCCGCGCTCTGGGTGCGTCAACGCCTCGCCGCCGGCGATCGCCACATCGCGCTCATCGCCTTGGATCGCCTCGCCGCACGGCGTCTCCGCGCGCTCTTGGAGCGTAGCGACATCCTCATCCAAGACGAGACCGGATGGTCCTTCCCAACCACCGTCGTCAGCCATGTCATCGACCGCTGGCAGGCTTTATTTGCCGACGACTTTTATCACCGTACCGTCCTCGATTTTCTCAGCTCCCCGTATTGTTTAGCCGACCTCAGCGCGTCCGAGCGCCAACAGGCCCTGGCCGAATTAAATACCGTCTATGTGCGCACCGGCGTGGCGTGCGGGATAGAGGCCATCAAGCATGTAACGGACGCACGCACGCCCGTCGCTCGTGCGGTGATAGCGCGTCTGCATGATGCCGCGCAACTATTCCAGCCACAGGCGCGGACACTCGTCGATTGGCTGGCCCGACTCGATGAGCTATTTATCCGCATGGGCATCACCCCGGCGTTAGAGGCCGACAGCGCGGGACAACAACTCCTTCAACTTCTGGCCACACTCAAGGCCGCCGTCGCCCCGACGATCCTCAATAACACGCGCTATCAGCGTAGCGAATGGGCCGCGTGGTTGGCACAAGGACTAGACGCTGCCAACTATCAAGAGACCCACATCACCAGCACGGTACGCCTGACCCACCTCGCCGCCGCCCGCATGCGCGATTTCGACGCCGTACTTTGCCTAGGCGCGGACGCACGCCACCTGCCCGGCGACCCCACCCCCAGCCTGCTCGCCGATGCGGTGCGCGGCGAGCTAGGACTCCCCGGCCGGGCCGAGCACGCCCAACGCGCAGTAGCGGCCTTAGGCGACATCCTCGCGCGCGCCAACCGCGTCTTATTGACTTGGCAGGCGCAGGTTAACGGTGACGCCAACAGCCCCGCCCCCGACCTCTTACGCCTCGATACCGTACATGCAACAGCATGGGGAAAGCGCCTGTACCCCACGCCACGCCATCCGCACCCTGCCCCCGCCGTCGACCTACCCAGCCCCCGCTATGAAATCGCCGCAGCCACCTTACCGCGCCTGCCTGAAAAACTCAGCGCCTCAGCGTGGCAGGCCCTCATCCGCTGCCCCTATCAATACTTCGCCCGCTACAGCCTCGGTCTCGACGCACAAGATGAAGTCATCGAAGAGATGGCCAAGAAGGACTATGGGGTCTGTGTACACCGCATATTGGCCGAGTTCCATACCGCCCACGCCACCTTAAACGCGAGCGAGCGTGCCGCACTAGAGGCCGAACTACGCGAACTCAGCCAAAAAAACTTCTCTACCTGGACGCGCTACACCCTCCCTGCCTATGCATGGCAGGCGCGTTGGGAGGCCATACTCCCCGCCTATCTGGACTGGGCCATCGCCTACAGCGCACACGGCCACCACTGCATCGAGACAGAGCAGTCCTACTCCACGCCATTACAGCTAGACGACGGGCAAACGATCACCCTCTATGGCCGCATCGATCGGTGTGATGACGGGCCCAACGGACGCGCGGTCATCGACTACAAGACGCAAGCGCATACCGCGCTACAACAGCAGATACATCCCGACCAAGAAGCGATACAACTCCCCTTCTACGGCCTCCTCACGGGCGCGGGCGCGGCCCTCTTTGTCGGCGTAGACGACCCTGAGCAAACGCGCAGTTACACTGCCCCGGCACCGTTTGTAGACGCAGTTCAGGCCGAAACCGAACGCCTGCACACCACCTTTTCCGCCCTCGCCGCCGGACACCTATTGCCCGCGCACGGCATAGAGGAGGCATGCAAATACTGTAGCGTACGCGGCCTCTGTCGCAAGGACGACCGCGGGGTTCATGCGCCCGATGCGGCTTGACTTAATGCCGCAATACAGGTCTAATACGCGACCTCGCGCTGATGTGCGAGCGCGCACATGGCCAATTAGCTCAGTTGGTAGAGCAGCGGATTGAAAATCCGCGTGTCCTTGGTTCGATTCCGAGATTGGCCACCACTTTCAACGCCCGACTGTCTTCAGTTGGGCGTTTTCATACCCACGCTCACCACCTCCGCCGCGTTCAACCAACGCCACTCGCCCACTTTGATGTCATCGGGCAGGGCGAGGTCGCCGATGGCGCTGCGATGCAGCGCCTCGACGCGATTGCCCACCGCCGCGAGCATGCGTTTGACTTGATGATACTTGCCCTCGGCTAGGGTCAGGTTCAGCGTGTGCGCGTCGATCTGCGCGCAGGCAACGGCGGTGATCGGCTGTGGCTCGTCGTGCAGCACCACGCCCGCGCGCAAGGCCTGGATCTGCGCGGCATCGAGCGGGTGTTTGACCCCCACGCGATAGACCTTGTTGACCTTCCATTTAGGCGCGCTCATGCGATGGATAAACTGGCCGTCGTCCGAAAAAAGTAGCAGGCCGGTGGTGTCTTCATCCAGTCGTCCCACGCTTTGGACCCCGCGTTGCCGCAAGGCAGCAGGCAAAAGATCGTAAACGCTGAGGTGGTGACGCGGTTTCTGGGAACACTCATACCCCGCCGGCTTGTGGAGCATCACATAGGCCTGCGGGTGATAGACCCACGCCTCGCCCGCAACCGTGTAACACAGGCCCAGCGGGTTGATGCGTTGTTCGGGGTCAACGCACACCTGTGCGTCTATTTGCACTTGCCCGCCCTCGATCAAGACACGACAGGCGCGGCGCGTGCCATGACCTTGGCTCTGTAACAGGCGTTCTAGGCTGATCTCGATCGATTTGGGCATAAGTGGTTTAGACATGAAGCGATTGTGACACAGCCTAGCATCGGTTAAGGTGCGCATCTATGACAACACCAACAAACTGGAAGGCGGCGCTGCTCAATCGGCGCATGCTGATCTGCATCTTTACCGGCTTCACCTCCGGCCTGCCGCTCTATATCTTGATCAGCCTATTGCCGGCGTGGTTGCGCTCGGAGGGCGTCGATCTCAAGGCGATCGGTCTGTTCGCGCTGATCGGCCTACCTTTTACTTGGAAATTCCTCTGGGCCCCGTTTTTTGACCGCTATATCCCGCCACTCGGCCGTCGCCGTGGCTGGTTGTTGCTCACACAAATCCCGTTGTTGATCAGCCTCGCGCTGTTTGGTCAGTTCAACCCCCAACTCGACATCTGGACGATTGCCTATCTGGCGACGGCGGTGGCGTTTTTCTCCGCCTCGCAGGACATCGTGCTGGATGCCTACCGGCGCGAATTGTTGCCGGACATCGAGCTGGGCATCGGCAACGCCATCCATGTCAACGCCTACAAGATCGCCGGGCTGATCCCCGGTTCGCTGTCGCTGATCTTGGCCGATCATTTGCCGTGGGACAGCGTGTTTATGATCACCGCGCTATTCATGTTGCCCGGCCTCGCGATGACCTTGATCGTCAGCGAACCGCAACTGACGCGCGGCGTGCCACGCACCCTGAAAGAGGCGGTAATAGAACCCTTCCACGAGTTCATCACCCGCAACGGCTGGCAGAGCGCGTTATGGGTCTTGGCCTTTATTTTTTTCTACAAGCTGGGCGACAGCATGGCGACCGCCTTGGCGACCCCGTTTTACCTCGACATGGGGTTTTCTAAGACCGAGATCGGCCTTGTCGCCAAGAACGCGGGGCTGTGGCCATCGGTCATCGGCGGTCTGCTGGGCGGGGTGTGGATGATTAAACTCGGCATCAACCGCGCCCTGTGGCTGTTTGGCATCTTGCAGATGTTTGCCATCTTGGGCTTTGCCTGGCTGGCGTGGCTCGGGCCGCAAACGGCGGTGGACGCGGCGCACCTCACTGCGCTGGCTGTGGTCATCGGGGTTGAGGCCTTTGGCGTCGGTCTGGGGACGGCCGCCTTCGTCGCCTACATCGCGCACACGACGCACCCGCTCTACACCGCGACGCAGTTTGCCTTGTTCACCAGCCTCGCCGCCGTACCCCGTACCGTGGTCAACGCCGCCACCGGCTTTATGGTCGAGTCGTTGGGCTGGCCGCTGTTCTTCATCCTCTGTTTCCTGCTCGCTATACCGGGGATGGTGCTACTGATGAAGGTCGCGCCGTGGCGCGGGGAATTGGCGCGGGTCGGTTGATTATTCAACGGTAGTCGATGACCAACGGCGCGTGATCGCTGAAGCGTTGCTCTTTATAGACGCGAGCGTTGTGAGCGCCAGCGGCGATGCCGGGGGTGGTGATCTGGTAATCAATGCGCCAGCCGACATTATTCGCCCAGGCCTGACCGCGATTACTCCACCAGGTGTAGGCCTCGCCCTCGGCGTCGGGGCAGACGCGACGATGCCCATCGACCCAGCCTTTGCCCAATAACGCGCTTATCCACGCCCGCTCTTCGGGCAGGAAGCCGGAGTTCTTTTGATTGCCGCGCCAGTTTTTGAGGTCTCGCTCGGTGTGCGCGATGTTCCAATCGCCACAGACGACGACCTCGCGGCCACTGGCGAGAAGCGCGTCCAAGTGCGGCATAAACTGCGCCAAAAAGGCGAACTTGACCGCCTGCCGTTCAGGTCCCGACGAACCGGACGGCAGGTAGAGCGAGACCACGGACAGGTTGCCAAGACGCGCCTCCAGATAACGCCCCTCGCTGTCGATCTCGGCTACACCGAGGCCTTCGATAATCGCGTCTGGCTTGGCTCGGCTGTAGATGCCCACGCCGCTATAGCCCTTCTTCTCGGCGTAGTGAAACGCGCTGTGATAGCCGGGCAGCTCGCGCAGTTCGGGGCCAAGGTCAGCGGCCTGCGCCTTCAATTCTTGTACGCAGATGACATCGGCGTCTTGGTCGAGCAGCCACTCAAACGCGCCTTTTTTAGCGGCGGAGCGGATGCCGTTGAGGTTGAGGGTTAAAATGCGCACGATCTGTCTTTTCTAGGGGTTTAAGGTGTCTTCATTCAAGGATGCGTTTCTGGCCTTCGCCATCGAGCGCGAGGTGTTATTGTTTGGCGAGTTTAAGACCAAGGCCGGGCGGTTATCGCCCTACTTTTTTAATGCGGGCCTGTTTAACGACGGCGACGCGCTCAAAAAACTGGGCGAATTCTACGCCAGTGCGATCCTAGATTCTGGCCTAAAGTTTGATGGCCTGTTCGGCCCCGCCTATAAAGGCATCCCGCTGGCGGCCTCGGTGGCGATTGCGCTGGCAGCACGCGGCGTGAATGTACCGTTCACCTATAACCGCAAAGAGGCGAAAGACCACGGCGAGGGCGGCAACCTCGTCGGCGCACCGCTCAAGGGGCGCATCTTGATCGTCGATGATGTCATCTCGGCCGGCACCTCGGTGCGCGAATCGGTGGCGCTGATTACCGCCGCCGGCGCGACCCCGTGCGGCGTGACCATCGCGCTCGACCGTATGGAACGCGGCAGCGGCGCGTTATCTGCCGTGCAAGAGGTCGAGCGCGACGCCGGTCTGCCGGTGGTGGCGATCGCCAACCTCCGCGACTTGATGGCCTATCTAGCGGGCCAAACCGCGTGGGGCGATACGCTTGCCGCCATCGCCCGCTATCGCGCCGAATACGGCGTAGATTAAGGTCGCGGCTCGTTAGGGCGCACCGGGACGCGCCACAGAAAAAAGGCCAAGCCCACGCCCAAGGCCAAGAGCATGAGGCGGTGCCAGGGCGTGGCGAGTGCCCAGATGGAGCTGCCGATGGAGATGGCCAAAAGCAAGAAGGCCCACGGTTTGATCCCTTGCGGCATGCTGCGGTGTTCGTTCCAGTCGTGGATCAGTGGGCCGAAGAGACGGTGCCGTAGCAGGTAGCCATGTAGCCGCGCCGAGCCGCGTGCAAACAAGGCCGCTGCGAGGAGGACGAACGGCGTAGTGGGAAGGATGGGTAAAAACACCCCTAAGATTGCCAGCCCCAAGGCGATAAACCCCAACGCCAAAAAGAGGCCGCGCAGCCAAGGGGAATCGTGCAGGGTCGTCATGCTAGTCGCCTTTTAACGGGGCATCATCCCCGCCGGTTGCGGGTCAAACCAACCTACCGCCTTTGTCGCACACGCGCAACTTAGGCCGTCAAACGCCGCAAGGCCTCGGCGTATTTGGCCGCGGTTTGCGCCACGACCTCGGCCGGGAGTTCTGGCCCCGGCGCCTGTTTATTCCAGCCTGATTGGGTCAGCCAATCGCGTACAAATTGCTTATCAAAGCTGGGTGGGTTGCTACCCACGACATACTCGTCCGCCGGCCAGAAACGCGACGAATCGGGCGTCAAGGCCTCGTCGATCAGGGTCAGCGTGCCGTCTTCATCGAGGCCAAATTCAAACTTGGTGTCGGCGATGATAATCCCGCGAGTGAGCGCGTACTCTGCCGCTGCGCTATACAGGGCAATGGCGGCATCGCGCACCTTGGCCGCCATCTCGACACCAAGCAACTTTTCGCAGGCGGCGTAATCAATGTTCTCGTCATGCTCGCCGACCGCCGCCTTGGTGGACGGGGTGAACAAGGGCTGCGGCAGTCTCGAAGCCTGTTGCAGGCCGGCCGGTAGGGCTATGCCACAGACTTGGCCGGTCTTTTGATAGTCCGCCCAACCCGAACCGACCAGATAACCGCGCACAATGGCCTCGACCGGCAAGGCCTTGAGGCGTTTGACCACCACCGCGCGACCGATCACCTGATCGCGCTCGTCCGCCGTCACGACGGACTCGGGCGCATCACCGGTCAACTGATTGGGCAGGATGTGGCTCAACTTATCGAACCAGAAATTGGCCACATCGGTCAACACCTGGCCCTTGCCGGGGATGGGCGTGGGTAGGATGACATCGAAGGCCGACAGCCTATCGGTCGTGACCAGCAACATACGCCGATCATCGACGGCGTAGATGTCGCGCACCTTGCCTTTGTGGATTAACGGCAGCGAGTGGATCTGGGTTTCATACAGGGCAGGCATGGCGGTCTCACGATCTCGAGCACGATCTCGAGCAAAGGTCTCATTCTCGCACAAACCGCGTCAGCCGAGGCATCTCCTGTGACCTACGCCCCGCGCTCTAATTGCCGATGAAAGGCCTGCTGTCCTTCATCGTCCTGTTTGTAATACAGCACAACGGCGACGCGTTGTTCGGGCAGGGGCCGCCAATAGACGCGCAGGCGATCATCGCGACCGGTGGCGATGTGCGCCTGCACCTCGCGCCAACCGTTGGCGGTGATGCTGTACGAAGACTGGGCGGAATCATCGCCGTCAAGCGCGGTCAAGACCCGAATCAAAGGCTCGATCAGGGTGCAATGGGTCGCCACCACCTGCCAACTTTCTGGCGCGACCTGTAAACGCGGCCACAGCACCGGCAACAACGCCTGAAACCACGCCCACGCCTCAGGACGCGCGCCCTTGGCCGTGTCGGCCAGCGCGCCCTTGAGGCGTTGCTCTAAGGCCGTCATCGCCTGCCGTTGTTGCGTCAACTCCGTCTTCAGCGCGGTTACTCGCGCCTCGCTACTAGCCTGCCCTGCTGTGGCCTGTTGCGCCGTGTGCTGCGCTGTCGCCACGAGCCGCTGGGCATGGGTCAACTGGCCGCGCAGGTCGGTATTGGTGCTCTCACATTTATGCAGACGACGGTCGTCACGCAGGGACTGCCGCAGGGCGATCATCTCCGCGTCCAGGCGTTTTACCTGTGCGGCCAAGGTATCGCGTGCGCTGCGCGCATCGGCCAATTCGTTGCGCAAATGCGCTAACTCGTCGGCGACACGCGCGTGCTGTGTCGTTGCCGCCGCGCGTGTCATCCGCGCCTGTTCATCCGTGGTCAACCAGGCGCCCTCGATCTCTCGCACCGAGGCACCGGGTCGTAACGGGGTCGCCGCCGTGACCTGCGCGCGCGGCGGCGGGACTGCCGGGGCCGCATCGCTCGTCGCCGCCTGACACTGCTTCTTGGCGTAACTTTGTCCGCCGAGGCGAATCACCCAGCCCTGCGTCGTGTTCACCAAGGGATAGATGCGGCCGCTATAAAACGCACCCAAACTGACGCCGTCCGGCAAACGCCAACGCGCGTCATCCGCAATCTCTTTGGCAAGCGGTTTTCCGGCCGGGTCGATGATCTTGATCGTCTCTGTCATCCGCGCATTATCGCGCTATCATGGCCGTCATGCACACCGCCATCGACACCTACGCCCAGCCCCTGTTGACCGCCTACGCAAATCGACAGGTCTTTGCCGCAGATCCCGCGACGGGGCCTGCCGACAGCGCAACGGCCTACGCCGTGCAAGGCGCGGTCTGGTACGCCATCGCAGGTGATGCCCGTCCGACGGCCTGGAAGGTCGCCGCACCGACCCGCGACGACACCCCGCTGACCGCGCCCATCCAACCGCAACGCGTGGTGATCGGTAGCGACGCCCCCGCCGTGTTCCCCGCCAACGCGCTCATCGGCTTGGGCGTCGAGGCCGAGATCGCCGTCTGTCTGGGACACGATCTGCCCGTGCGCGCCACACCCTATACCCGCGCCGAGATCCAGAGCGCCGTCGCCAGCCTGCATGTCGCCATCGAACTGGTCGACACCCGTCTTGCCGACCCACAGGCCGCCGGCCCCGAGTGGCGCTTGGCGGATAGCCTACAAAACGGCGGCTTGGTCATCGGCAGCGCCATCCCCGTTGCGACCGACCTCAGCGGGCCCACCGTGCGCATCACCTGGGGTGGTCAGGTGCAGGTTGATGCCATCGGCAAACAACCACTAGACGATCTGTTCTACTGCCTCCCGTGGCTGGTCTCGCACAGCGGCGGCTTGCACGCCGGCGACTTCATCACCACCGGATCATGGACAGGGATGCACCCCGTCGGTCTGCCGGCCGAGGTCAAGGTCGAGTTTGTGGGGATAGGCACGGCGGAGGTTCGCCTACGCTAACGCACGCGTCCTCTCCCCTACCTAGGGGCGCGGGCGAGACGCCCGCACTCCATACCCATAAAAAAACCCGCCGCAGGTTGCCCACGGCGGGTTTTTTAGCGAACAGCGCGATTACTTGATCTTCGCGGCCAGTTCGCCCTTGGCGTAACGCTGATGCATCTCGTCTAGGCTGTAGATGTGGCCCATCTTGCTGGCCATGCCGGCGGCACCGAAGGCCTCGTAACGCGCCTTACAGATGCCCATCATGCCCTTGGTCGCTTCCTTGAGGAACTTACGCGGGTCAAAGTTGGCGGTGTTCTCGGCTAGGTGCTTACGAACCGCGCCGGTCGAGGCCATACGCAGGTCGGTGTCGATATTGACCTTACGCACGCCATTCTTGATGCCTTCGACGATCTCTTCCACCGGTACGCCATAGGTCTGACCCATGCCGCCGCCGTAGCTGTTGATGATGGCGAGCCAGTCTTCCGGCACCGAGGAGGAGCCGTGCATGACGAGGTGGACATTGGGGATGCGCGCGTGGATCTCTTTGACGCGATCAATCCGCAACACCTTGCCGGTGGGCTTTTGGGTGAACTTATACGCACCGTGGCTGGTACCGATGGCGATCGCCAGCGCGTCCACCTGCGTCTTGGAAACGAAGTCCGCCGCCTCGTCCGGGTCGGTCAACATCTGGTCATGGGTCAATACGCCTTCCGCGCCATGGCCATCTTCTTCACCGGCCATGCCGGACTCTAATGAGCCTAGGCAACCCAATTCACCTTCGACCGAGACGCCACAGGCGTGCGCCAACTCGGTGACATGGGCGGTGGTGTTGACATTGTATTCGTAGGACGACGGGGTCTTGGCATCGGCCATCAAGGAACCGTCCATCATCACCGAGGAGAAACCGGATTGGATAGAACGGAAGCAGATGTCCGGCGAGGCGCCGTGGTCTTGGTGCATACAGACCGGGATCTGCGGATAGGATTCGATTGCGGCGAGGATGAGGTGACGCAGGAAGGGCTCACCGGCGTAGGAACGGGCACCGGCAGAACCTTGCAGGATAACCGGGCTGTTGGTCGCGGCGGCGGCCTGCATGATGGCCTGGACTTGCTCCATATTGTTGACATTGAAGGCCGGCAAGCCGTAGCTATGCTCGGCGGCGTGATCGAGTAGTTGACGCAGGGAAATTAAGGCCATGGGTAGTGCTCCTAGAGAAATGTTCAGTGTTTAGTGCTGGGTCATTCTACGCTGATTTACGCTTTACGGTTCTCACCGACGCGCACAATCTTCATCGTGTTGGTGCCGCCCGGTTTGCCTATCGGCTCGCCGATGGTTAACAAGATCAGGTCGCCGTTACGCACCGCGCCGCGACGACGCAACTCGTCCTCGGCCTCGATCAAGAGTTGATCGCGATCGTGGCTAGAGGGGCGGAAGTTGATCGGATACACGCCTCGGAAGAGGGTGAGCTTGCGCCGCGTCTCAACCTCGGGGGTGAGGGCGAAGATGGGGACATGGGTGGATAGGCGGCTCATCCATAAGGCGGTCGCGCCCGATTGCGTCATCGCGGCAATCGCCTTGACATTGAGGCGTAGCGCGGTGAACGCGGCCGACATGGCGATGGCCTCGTCGGCGCGCAAGAAGCCCCGCTCCAACATGCCCTGGCTGAACGCGTTATCCAATTCCTTTTCGGCTTCGCTGCAGACGCGGTGCATGGCCGTAATCGCCTCGATCGGGAACTGGCCCGCAGCGGTCTCGGCCGACAACATCACCGCATCGGTGCCGTCCAACACGGCGTTCGCCACATCGGAGACCTCGGCGCGCGTCGGGATGGGGCTGGAGATCATCGACTCCATCATCTGCGTCGCCGTGATGACCAGCTTGTTGCGTTCGCGCGCCATGCGGATCATGCGCTTTTGCAGGCCCGGCACGGCGGCATCGCCAACCTCTACGCCCAGATCGCCACGCGCGACCATGATGGCGTCGGCCGCGTCGATGATCTCTTCAAGGTTAGCAATCGCCTCGGTGCGCTCGATCTTGGCCACGATCCAGGCCTTGCCACCCGCCTCGGTGACCAACTGGCGCGCCAGATGCACATCGGCCGCGTCCTTAGGGAAGGAGATCGCGATGTAATCGGCCTTCAGTTGCGCGGCGGTAATGATGTCCTCGCGGTCTTTTGCGGTCAGCGCGGCGGCCGACAGGCCCCCGCCCTTGCGGTTGATGCCCTTGTTGTTGGACAACACGCCGCCCTGCACGACCTTGCACTTGATCTGTGAACCCTCGACGGTCTCGACCCACATCTCGATGCGGCCATCGTCGAGCAACAAGGTCGCGCCACGGGCCACATCTTGCACCAGTTCTTTGTAATCGAGGCCGACGCGGGTCTGGTCGCCTAGCGCGCATTCAGCGTCTAGGATAAACAAATCACCTGCCTTGAGGGTGATCTTACCCTCGGCGAACTTGCCGACGCGGATCTTCGGCCCTTGCATATCCGCCAACACGCCCACCGCACGGCCCCGGGTACGGGCAATGGAACGCACCAACTCAGCGCGTTCGATATGCTCTTCCGCCGTGCCGTGCGAAAAGTTGAGGCGGACGACATCCACGCCAGCGGCAATCGCCGCATCCAACATCTTAGGGTCGGAGCAGGACGGGCCGAGGGTGGCGACGATCTTGGTTCTACGCAACATAGGGAAGTGGCCGGTTAGGATTGAGCGCGAGATTCGAGCATGGCAACCGCAGGCAGCACCTTGCCTTCGAGGTATTCCAAGAAGGCGCCGCCTGCGGTCGAGATGTAGGTCACCTGATCGTAGATGTCGTATTTTTGGATTGCAGCGATGGTGTCGCCGCCGCCCGCGAGCGAGAAGCCCGGCGCATTGGCAATCGCCATCGCCACGGTCTTGGTGCCCTCGCCAAACTGGTCGAACTCAAACACACCGACCGGGCCGTTCCACACGATGGTGCCGGCCTTGGCGATGATGTCGGCCAATGCTTGCGCCGATTGCGGGCCAATGTCGAAGATCATGTCGTCGTCTTGCACCTCGTCCGCCGTCTTCAACACGGCCGGTTCGTTGGCATCAAACTGCTTGCCACAGACCACATCGACGGCGATGGGGATAGACGCGCCACGCGCCGCCATCTTCTCGATCAAGGCCTTGGCGGTGGGGATGAGGTCGTGTTCGCACAAGGATTTGCCGACATTCTTGCCCATCGCGGCCAAGAAGGTGTTGGCGATGCCGCCACCAACCACGAGTTGATCAACCTTGTCGGCTAGGGATTCCAGCACGGTCAACTTGGTGGAGACCTTGGAGCCGCCGACGATGGCGACCATGGGGCGGGCCGGATTGGCCAAGGATTTTTGCAGGGCATCGAGCTCTTCGGTCAACAAGATACCGGCGACGGCGGTCGGGGCAAACAGGCCCACGCCAACCGTCGAGGCCTCAGCACGGTGCGCCGTACCGAAGGCGTCCATGACGAAGACATCGCACAGGGCCGCATATTTTTTAGCGGTCTCTTCGACATTCTTCTTCTCGCCCTTGTTGACGCGGCAGTTTTCTAGCACCACCAGTTCGCCATCCGCCACCTCGAAGCCGCCATCGGCCCAGTCGCGGATGAGGCGAATGTTCTTGCCCAGACGGACGGCGATGTTATCGACGACCGGACGCAGGGAGTCTTCTTCCTTGAACTCGCCTTCGGTCGGACGGCCGAGGTGCGAGGTCACCATGACCTTGGCACCGGCGTTGATGCAATGCTCAATCGTGCGCATCGACGCGGTAATCCGCGCGTCGGAGCTGACTTTGCCGTCTTTGATGGGGACATTAAGGTCAGAGCGGATCAGGACACGCTTGCCGGCCAGCGGGATATCGGTCACACGGATAAAAGACATTTGCAGCTCCAAAACAGGTAAGTGGTAAGGCTAGCGCAGCGTGAGCGCACACTAGCCTTACGGCTCACAGCGCTACGAGGGGCGATGCCCCCGGTAGCACATGACACGCAGATTATTTCGCGACATACTCCACAAGACGGAGCATGTTGCAGGTGTAGCCATACTCGTTGTCGTACCACGCCACCACCTTGACGAAGGTGGAATCCAACGCAATGCCCGCTTCGGCATCAAAGGTGGACGGGGCGCTGTTGCCCACGAAGTCAGTCGAGACGACCTTCTCGGTGGTATAGCCCAGGACACCCTTCATCGCGCCTTCAGAGGCGGTCTTCATGGCCGCGCAGATGTCGGCGTAGGTGGCTTCTTTGTTCAGCTCAACGGTCAGATCCACCACGGAAACATCGGAGGTCGGGACGCGGAAGGCCATGCCAGTCAGCTTGCCTTTGAGTTCCGGCAACACTACGCCGACGGCCTTAGCGGCACCGGTGGAGGACGGGATGATGTTCTCTAGGATGCCACGACCGCCGCGCCAATCTTTCATCGACGGGCCGTCGACGGTCTTTTGCGTGGCGGTAGCGGCGTGCACGGTGGTCATCAGGCCACGCTTGATGCCCCAATTATCGTTCAACACCTTGGCCACCGGTGCTAGGCAGTTGGTGGTACACGATGCGGCGGAGACGATGGCCTCACCGGCGTACTTCGTGTGGTTCACGCCATAGACAAACATCGGGGTGCTGTCTTTGGCCGGGGCGGACTGAACCACCTTTTTGGCGCCGGCGGTGATGTGCGCTTGGCAAGATTCGGTGGTCAAGAAGAAGCCGGTGCAATCGATCACGATGTCGGCGCCGATCTCGGCCCACTTCAGGTTGCTCGGATCGCGCTCAGCGGTCAGACGGATGGTCTTGCCGTTGACGACCATGTTGCCGCCCGCGGTAGAGATATCGCCATTGAAACGGCCATGCACCGAGTCATACTTCAGCATGTAGGCCAGATAATCCGGCTCGAGCAGGTCGTTGATGCCGACCACTTCGATGCCCGGGAAGTCCTTGGCGATGGCACGGAAGGCCATGCGGCCGATGCGGCCGAAGCCGTTGATACCTACTTTAATTGTCATGTTTCTTACTCCTGTTTATCTAAAAATTAAGCGAGAACTTTTTTGACCGTCGCCACAACATTCTCGGTGGTGAAGCCAAATTCTTTGAACAGCAACGGGGCCGGGGCGGATTCGCCGAAACGATCCAGACCGATCACCGCGCCACGCAGGCCGACATACTTCCACCAGCCATCGGTGACACCCGCTTCAATGGCGACCTTGTGTACGGTCGGCAACAAGACGCTGTCCTTGTAGGCTTGGTCTTGCTTATCGAAGCTATTGGTACACGGCATGGAGACCACGCGCGCCTTGATGCCCTCGGCCTTGAGTGCGGCTTGGCCACTGAGCGCCAGCTCGACCTCGGAGCCGGTCGCGATCAGCACCACATCGGCTTGGCCATCGCAATCGGCCAGCACATAGCCGCCCTTTTTGATGTCCGCGATCTGCGCCGCTGTACGGACACAGAACGGCAGGTTTTGACGCGACAAGATATGGCAAGACGGGCCGTCCTCTTTCTCGACGCTGGCCGCCCACGCCACCAAGGTCTCGGTGGTGTCACACGGACGCCACACGGACATATTGGGGATCATCCGCAGGGTCGCGGTTTGCTCAACCGGTTGATGGGTCGGGCCATCTTCGCCCAGGCCGATGGAGTCGTGGGTGAACACATAGACCACGCGCTGCTTCATCAGGGCCGACATGCGCAGGGCGTTACGGGCATATTCCGAGAACATCAAGAAGGTGCCGCCGAACGGGAACAGGCCGCCGTGTAACGCCATACCGTTCATGATGTGCGACATGCCGAACTCGCGCACGCCATAGGAGATGTAGTTGGCCTTGGCATGACGATGGATCGGCTGACAACCCGGCCAGTTGGTCAGGTTAGAACCGGTCAGGTCAGCGGAACCGCCGACGCGCTCCGGCAGGGTGGAGATCAAACGCTCGATCGCCAGTTGCGATGCCTTACGGGTGGCAACGGTCTCGGCCTTTTCTAGCGTGGTGGCCAAGGCGGCCTCAACGCGGGCATCCCAGTCGATCGGCAACTCGTTATTGGTGCGGCGCTCAAACTCCGCCGCCTCTTCCGGGAAGGCGTGGGTGTATTCGGCAAACTTGTTGTCCCACAGCTTTTCTAGGCCCTCACCCTTGGTGCGGCAGTTCCAGCCCTCGTACACATCGGCGGGGATCTCGAACGGCGGGTGATTCCAGCCGATATGGGCGCGGGTGGCCTCGATCTCGGCGTTGCCCAAGGCGGCACCGTGCACATCGTGCGTGCCTTCCTTGTTCGGCGAACCCTTGCCGATGATGGTCTTGCACTGGATCATGGTCGGCTTATCGGAGACCATCTTAGCCTCTTGCACGGCGGCCTCGACAGCGGCGCTGCTGTGACCATCGACATTACGCACCACATGCCAGCCATAGGCCTCAAAACGACCGCAGACATCCTCGGTGAACCAGCCGTCCGTGTGACCGTCGATGGAGATGCCATTGTCATCCCAACACGCGATCAGCTTGCCCAAGCCCCAAGTCGCAGCCAAGGCGCAGGCCTCGTGCGAGATGCCTTCCATCATGCAACCATCGCCCATGAACACATAGGTGTGGTGATTGACGATCTCATGGCCGGGTTTATTAAACTCGGCGGCCAACAACTTCTCGGCCAGTGCCATGCCGACGGCATTGGTGATGCCTTGACCGAGCGGACCGGTGGTGGTCTCAATGCCGGGGGTGTAACCCAGCTCCGGATGGCCCGGGGTGCGGGAATGCAACTGACGGAAATTCTTGATGTCCTCGATGGAGAGATCGTAGCCGGTGAGATGCAGCAAGGAATAGATCAACATGGAACCGTGGCCGTTGGACAGCACAAAACGGTCGCGATCGGCCCATTTAGGATTGGTGGGGTTATGACGCAGATGATGGTTCCACACCACCTCGGCGATCTCTGCCATACCCATAGGAGCGCCCGGATGTCCGGATTTAGCCTTCTCTACGGCGTCCATAGAAAGGGCGCGAATCGCATTCGCGAGGTCAGTGCGTGTTGCCATGTTGTTGATCCCTATTGAAAAATAAAATGACACCCCGTCTAAGGGGGGCCTAAGACGGACAAGTTCGCCTGATTATCTACGACCTTGGGGCATTCAAGCAAGGCATATCCGCCGCCATGCTCACGGTATAAATAAAAAAACATATATAATTTTCATGTTGTTAGGCGAATATTAGGCCCATTAGTGTGGCCTCTTAAAATCTTTTTATCCCCGCCCGCCTCGTCCTTATTGTGTCAGCCAAAGACGCCATTGCGCCTGCACGACAGGGTCAAGACTCGCCACGACCGAGCGCGTCCACGGTTCGTCCTCCCAATACACGGCGCCATCCAGCGTCTCGGCTTGGCCGCCCGCCTCGGTCAAGATCAACCAACCGGCAGCGTAGTCCCACAGCTTTTGCCCACCGTGCAGATAGAGATGGAGGCGACCGGCGGCGAGATAACACCAATCCAGCGTACTCGCCCCCAGATTGCGTTGCGAGGCATAGGGCGGGGTAGCGACCAAACGCACCGCCAAGGCCGACGGCAGGCGCTTAAAGTCTATCCCCGCCATACAGCGGTTCAGATCGATCGGCGCGGGACGCAACGGCAAGGCGACGCCATTCAACGAGGCCCCGCCACCCGCCGAGGCCGCAAACAACTCATCCGCCACCGGGTCATAAACCACGCCCAAGAGCGGACGACCGGCCCGAATAAAGGCCACCGAGATGGCGAAATAGGGCAGGCCCGTTACAAAGTTACTCGTCCCGTCGATCGGGTCTACACACCACAATCCGCCGTCCTTAGCCGCCGCCCACGCCGCCCGTTGCTCAACCTCGGTTTGTTCTTCCGCCAAGACCGGCGCGGGGATAATGGCCTGCAACCGAGCGATCAAGGCCTCTTGCGCCGCCAGATCCGCCTCGGTAAAGGCACTGCCATCGGCCTTGCGCGTATGTGCCACCTTCAAATAGCGCGGCATCACCTCAAGGCGCCCCACGCTGCGCACAGCGTCACTCACGGCGGCCAAGAGGTCTTGCATGGTCAGCCCGCCTCGCCTTTCCACTTGATCGAACAGCCCATGCTGGAGACCTGCTCCGCCGGGCCGCGTCCGGTGCGTGCCACCTCGGACATCGCTTCAAACAGATCGCGGCGCGCATCGGGCACGGCTTCCTTACGCGAGGCATCCAGACGACCGCGATACTGCAATTGCAGGTCGGCGTTAAAGCCAAAGAAATCCGGCGTACACACCGCGCCATAGGTCTTAGCCACCGCCTGGGTCTCGTCCCACACATACGGAAACGGGTAGTTGAACTGCGCCGCAACCGTCTTCATATGCTCGAAGTCGTCTTCGGGATATTCCGCCAGGTCGTTAGACATGATCGCAATCACGCCCACGCCCTCGGCCTGCAAGGCCCGCGCATCGCGCACCAAACGCTCGCGGATCGACTGCACATACGGACAATGATTACAGATAAACATCACCAATAAACCCTTAGGGCCGGCGGCATTCTTTAAGGTGTAACGCTGCCCATCGATGCCGGGCAGGTCAAACGCGGGGGCGGGCCAACCAAACGCGCAGACCGGGGTTTCCGTACGAACCATACAATACCTCTCAAAAAAGATGCCGTGGATGATAGCATCGCAACCCATGTCTACCCCACGCTTTTATGTGCCCGGGCCATGGCACACTGATCACCCCATTGAGCTTCCCGAAACAGTCGCGCGCCACGCCACGGGCGCGTTGCGGATGCGCGAAGGGGATGCCCTCACCGTCTTCGATGGCCTAGGCCGCGCCGGAACGGGCGAGTTGATGCGTGACGGCAAAAGCCTATATGCGAAAGTGAGCGCTTACGCTGAGACTAGCCGCGAATCGCCCCTAGACATCACCCTCGTGCAAGGCATCTCCAGCGGCGACCGCATGGACTACACCCTACAAAAGGCGGTCGAACTCGGCGTCCGCGCCATCGTCCCCGTGTTCATGAAACGCTCGATCGTGCGCCTCTCTGAGGAACGGCTCGCCCGCCGCCACGCGCATTGGCAAGGCATCGTCATCGCCGCCTGCGAACAATGCGGCCGCAACACGCTACCCGCCGTTGCCGCGCCCTGTTTATTTGACGCTTGGCTAAGCAATGCGCCCCCGCAACTCACGCTATTACTCGACCCCGAGGCCGCCGACAGCCTGCGCACCCTCGCCGCGCCCAGCGGCCCCGTCATCTTGCTGGCCGGCCCCGAGGGTGGTTTTGACCCCAGCGAACGCCACGCCATCACCGCCCACGGCGGCATCGGCGTGCGCCTCGGCCCGCGCGTGTTGCGTACCGAGACTGCCGCCTTAGCCGCCTTAGCCGCGATGCAAGCCTTATGGGGCGATTTCTAACAAAATTGTGCATAATGCGCCCATGAACGCCCACGCTACCGACCCCGCCGCCTTTATCGAATGGTTCCGCGCCGCCGCGCCCTATATTCACGCCTTTCGCGGCAAGACCTTCGTCATCGCCTTTGGCGGCGACACCCTCTTGCGCGACGACTTCGTTGACCTCATCCACGATGTCAACCTCCTCAACGCCATCGGCGTGCGTCTCGTCCTCGTTCACGGCGTGCGGCCACAGGTCGAAAAACGCCTACAGCAACGCGGCATCGAATCCCAGTTCACCAAAGGTCTGCGCGTCACCGATAGCGATGCGCTCGCCTGCGTCTTTGATGCCGTCGGCAGCGTCCGCATCGAGATCGAAACCCTACTCTCGCTCGGCCTGCCCAACACCCCCATGGCCGGTGCCGAGATCCGCGTCGCCTCTGGCAACTATGTCATCGCCCAACCCGCCGGCGTTGTCGGTGGCATCGACACCCAATTCACCGGCCAAGTGCGCAAGATCAACGACCACGCCATCCGCGAACGGGTCGCTGACGGCGACATCGTCCTCATCTCCCCGCTCGGCTACTCGCCCACCGGCGAGGTCTTCAACCTCACCCTCGAAGAAGTCGCCACCGCCACCGCCATCGCCATTCAAGCCGACAAACTCATCTACCTCTTAGATGGCGGCGACACCATAGACGGCAAGGGCGAACGCATCGACCAACTCACCGCCGCCGAGGCGCAAAAGATCACCCGCAGCCTGCCCGACGGCGACATGAAACTCTATCTACCGCACGCCGCCCGCGCCAGCAAAGGCGGTGTGCCGCGCGTCCACCTCATCTGCGCCAACATCGAAGGCGCGCTGCTGATGGAGCTCTTCACTCACGGCGGCGTCGGCACCATGGTCACCAAAGAATCCGTCGACAGCGTGCGCCCCGCCACGATCGACGATGTCGGCGGCATCCTCCAGCTCATCGAACCGCTCGAGGCCGACGGCACCCTCGTGCGCCGCTCACGCGAACGGCTCGAACAAGAGATCGAACAATTCATCGTCAACGAATACGACGGCCGCCTCGTCGGCTGCGTCGCCCTCTATCCCTTTGCCGATGAGACCTCCGGCGAGATGGCCTGCCTCGCCGTCGATCCCGAGTACCGCGACGGTGGCCGTGGCGAAGCCCTGCTTGATGCCGCGCTCAAACAAGCCAAAAAAGACGGTCTAAAACAACTCTTCGTCCTCACCACGCGCACCACCCACTGGTTCATCGAGCGCGGCTTCAACCTCGCCACCCCCGACGACCTCCCCGCCGCCCGCAAAGAGATGTACAACTGGCAGAGGCGGTCAAAAGTGCTGGCGCGGGCGCTATAACCCCACAACGCTCTGTTTAGCCAATACCCGTCAACCCGTTGGTGTCTCGGGCTCGGGAAGGTCAAACGCCTCCCGATACGCGCGCTCAAGGGCCGCGATCTCGTGATCGTTTCATTCGCTAAACTCATCGCGTCTACGCTTCGCCAACACCCCCTTGTTTTTGCGCACTCCGTCGGAGCGCGGCCCAAAGCAAAACGCGCCCAACAAAAATCATAATGCATCAGCATGACCAGAAAAGATGCGTTTTTCACGCAACCACCGACCTTAGACTTTCGCATCGACCCACGCCCAACAAGTTTCTCCGCGCCAGCCTGTATAATGCCCCTTTTCGGCGTGCGCTCGCACGTCTCACCCGGTCTTGAATCATGCTCATCGCGTCTAATGTCACCATGCAGTTTGGGGTTAAGCCCCTGTTTGAAAATGTCAGCGTCAAGTTTGGCAACGGCAATCGTTACGGCCTGATCGGGGCGAACGGCTGCGGTAAATCGACCTTTATGCGGATCCTCGCCGGGCTGTTGGAGTCCTCCGCCGGCAATGTCAGCCTCGACCCGCACGAGCGCATGGCCTTTTTGCGCCAAGACCAGTTTGCCTTTGAGGATGTGCGCGTGTTGGATGTGGTGATGCAGGGCCACGCCGAGCTGTGGGCGATCATGGCGGAAAAAGATGCGATCTATATAAACCCGGAGGCGACCGAGGCGGACTATATGCACGCGGCCGATCTGGAGACGCAGTTTGGCGAGATGGGCGGCTACGATGCCGAGGCGCGTGCCGGTGAGTTGTTGTTGGGTTTGGATATCCCGATCGAGAAGCATCAAGGCGTGATGCGCGAGGTGGCGCCGGGCTGGAAGTTGCGCGTGCTGTTGGCGCAGGTCTTGTTCGCCAACCCCGATGTCTTGTTGCTCGACGAGCCGACCAATAACCTCGATATCAACACGATTCGTTGGCTGGAGGATGTGATCAACGCGCGCAACTCGACCATGATCATCATCTCGCACGATCGCCACTTTTTGAATCAAGTTTGCACCCACATGGCGGACTTGGACTACGGCACGATCAAGCTCTACCCGGGTAACTACGACGATTACATGGAGGCCGCGCAGGTGGCCCGCGATCGACAAAGTGCCGCCAACAGTCGCGCCAAAGATAAGATCGCCGGCCTGCAAAACTTCGTGCGCCGCTTCTCGGCCAATGCGTCTAAGGCGAAGCAGGCAACCAGCCGCTTGAAGTTGATCGATAAGCTGAGACCGGAGGATGTCAAGCCATCCTCGCGCCAATATCCGTGGATCCGTTTTGACTATGACGAGCGCGATAAATTGCACCGTCAGGCGTGCGAGATTGGCTTTGAGGCGGGCGCGTTGCGCTTTGGCTATGATGCTGCCAAGCCGATTATCCAAGACTTTAATATGCACATCGCGGCGGGCGATCGCGTCGCGATCATCGGCGAAAACGGCGTCGGCAAGACCACGCTGTTGCGCCTCTTGGCGGGCGAATTGACCCCGCAAGGCGGCGCAATCAAATGGGCGGAGAAGGCCAAGACGGGGCATTTTGCGCAAGACCATACGGCCGATTTTGCCGAAGATGTCGCCCTCACCGACTGGATCAGCGAGTGGGTGCGCGCCGGCGGCTATATGGGTTCCGACTTAGAGACCTTGGTGCGCGGCACCTTGGGCCGTTTGTTGTTCTCCGGCGACGAGGTGAAGAAGTCGGTCAAGGTCATCTCCGGCGGCGAACAAGGGCGGATGCTGTTCGGCAAGCTGATGCTGTTGCACCGTAATGTGCTGTTGATGGACGAGCCGACCAACCACCTCGACATGGAGTCGATTGAGTCGCTTAACACCGGCCTCGACCAGTTTACCGGCACGCTGGTCTTCGTCTCACACGACCGCGAGTTTGTGTCGTCCTTGGCAAACAAGATCATCGAGTTGAAGCTCGACGGCAGCCATGTCATCTATGACGGCAACTACGAGGAATATCTGTCCAGCCAAGGGCTGGGCTAGCCTGGGTCTGGCGTAAGCGTCCAACAAAAAGCCCCGCGACGCGGGGCTTTTTTAATGGGAACCTCTATAAACACCTCTATCGTCATTCCGGCGTAGGCCGGAATCCAGTAAATCCAAGCAACTGGATTCCGGGTCAAGCCCGGAATGACGATTTATAGAAGTCCCCTAATGTTCCTGATCAGGATTAACGCGCCGCGTGGACCAGTTTGTCGATCACCGGCTCGAGGATGATCTCCATCGCGAAGCCCATCTTGCCGCCCGGAACCACGAGGTTGTTGGGACGCGACATGAAGGAACCGCTGATCATGTTGAGCAAGAAGGGGAAGTCCACGCCCTTCGGGTCGGCGAAACGGACGATGACGAAGGATTCGTCCGGCGTCGGGATGTCGCGCGCGATGAAGGGGTTGGAGGTGTCCACGGTGGGGACGCGCTGGAAATTGATGTGGGTGCGCGAGAACTGCGGCGTGACATAGTTAACATAGTCCGGCATCCGGCGCAGGATGGTGTCCACAATAACCTCGGCAGAATAGCCGCGCTCGGCACCATCACGATGGATCTTTTGGATCCACTCCAAGTTGACGACCGGTACAACGCCGATGGCGAGATCCACATGCTGAGCCATATCGACCTTGTCGGTCACCACGAGACCGTGCAGGCCTTCATAGAACAACAGGTCGGTGTTGGCGGGGACCTCTTCCCACGGGGTGAATTGGCCGGGGCTTAACGCGGTGCCGAGGCGCGCGTTGAGCTGCGTCGCTTCTTCGGGGCTGTGGATGTAATACCGCTTCTTGCCGCCGCCGGTCTCGCCGTAGGACTTGAACAACGCGGTCAGGGACTCAAAGTCGTTGGCCTCGGGGCCGAAATGGGAGAGCGCGGGGTTGCTCGTCGAGGCGACCTTGAAGGCGGCGCGATCGAGGCTGTGAAAACTATCGCCTTCGATGACGGCAGCGTTCAGGTTTTCGCGACGGAAGATGTGCTCGAAGGCACGCTTAACGGTGGTAGTACCCGCACCGGACGAACCGGTTACGACGACAACAGGATGCTTCTTAGACATGTGCCCCCCAGAAATGGTTAGGTTGAAAACTGCCCGCAGTATAAAGGTGCAACCGTCTCGTGTCATCCTACGCAGGTATAATCTGTGCCCTTTGTTGATTGACGCTGACGGACACCTATCTCATGGACCCCCATTACCGCCCCGACCTGATCGAACCTGCCGCACAACAGGCGTGGGAGGCCACTGCGCGCTTTCGCGCGACGGAGACGGCGGCGGGCAGCGACGCGCGCCCCAAATATTATTGCCTGTCGATGTTCCCTTATCCGTCCGGCAAGTTGCACATGGGCCATGTACGCAACTACACCATCGGCGATGTGCTGGCGCGTTTTCACCGCTTGAAGGGCTTTAATGTCTTGCAACCGATGGGCTGGGATGCCTTTGGTTTGCCGGCCGAGAATGCCGCCATCGCCCATCAGGTTGCGCCCGCCGCGTGGACCTACAGCAACATCGACTACATGCGTGGACAGCTCAAAGCGTTGGGTCTAGCCATCGACTGGTCGCGCGAGATCGCCACCTGCAAGCCCGATTATTACCGCTGGGAACAATGGCTGTTCACGCGTCTGTTTGACAAGGGCATCATCTACAAAAAGATGGCGACGGTGAACTGGGACCCGGTCGATCACACCGTGCTGGCGAACGAACAGGTCATCGACGGGCGCGGCTGGCGTTCGGGCGCGCTGGTCGAAAAACGCGAGATCCCGATGTATTTCTTCCGCATCACCGACTACGCCGAGGAGTTGCTGTCCGGCTTGGACGAACTACCGGGCTGGCCGGAGCGCGTCAAGACCATGCAACGCAACTGGATCGGCAAGAGTTTTGGGGTGGAGATCCACTTCCCACTAACGCCGCGCCATCAAGCCGGTGAACCGGTGTTGAAGGTCTTTACCACCCGCGCCGATACCCTGTTTGGTGTGACCTATGTCGCCGTCGCCGCCGAGCATCCGCTGGCGCAACAGGCGGCGGCAACCCACCCCGCGCTGGCCGCCTTCATCCAAGAGTGCAAACAAGGCAGCGTCGCCGAGGCCGACATGGCGACGATGGAAAAGAAGGGCATGGCAACCGGCCAAGTCGTCTATCACCCGTTCACCAACGCCCCCATCCCCGTATGGGTCGCCAACTATGTGCTGATGGGCTACGGCGAGGGCGCGGTAATGGCCGTCCCGGCGCACGACGAACGCGATTTTGCCTTTGCGCAACGCTACGCCCTGCCCATCAAGGCCGTCATCCAACCCGCCGAGGGCGCGTTGCCGTTGCCACTAACGGCGGCCTATTGCGAACCGGGCGTGCTGTTCGACTCGGACGATTTCACCGGTCGAGCCTCGCAGGACGCGATCGCGAAGATCGCCTTGGTGCTCAAAAACACCCAGCTCGGCGACCGGCGCACCACCTTCCGCCTGCGCGATTGGGGGATCTCGCGGCAACGCTATTGGGGCTGCCCCATCCCCATCGTGCATTGCCCGACCTGCGGCGATGTCACCGTGCCGGCTTCGCAACTGCCCGTCGTCCTGCCCGAAAATGTGGTCATCGACATCGGCTCGCCGCTGAAAAAGATGCCGGCGTGGTTCAACTGTGCCTGCCCCAAATGCGGCGGCGCGGCCGAGCGCGAGACCGACACCATGGACACCTTCGTCGAGTCGTCGTGGTATTACGCCCGCTATGCCAGCCCGGATTGCGACACCGCGATGCTCGACGCACGCGCCCAGCACTGGCTACCGGTCGATCAATACATCGGCGGTATCGAACACGCGATCTTGCATCTGCTCTATGCGCGCTTCTTCCACAAGCTGATGCGCGATGAAGGCCTCGTCCCCTGCAACGAACCGTTTACCCGCCTGTTGACGCAAGGCATGGTGATCGCCGAGACCTATTACCGCGACCTCGGTGAAGGCAAAAAACAGTGGCTCAATCCCGCCGATGTCGAGCTTTGCTCCGGCGTTTGGGTCCTCAAGGCCGACGGCCAGCCGGTCATCCACGGCGGCACCGAGAAGATGTCCAAGTCCAAGAACAACGGCGTCGACCCGCAGGCCATCATCGACCAATACGGCGCCGACACCGCGCGCCTGTTCATGATGTTTGCCGCCCCGCCCGAACAATCGTTGGAGTGGTCAGACACCGGCGTCGAGGGTGCGCATCGTTTCTTGAAGCGCGTGTGGAAGATGGTTTTTGAACATCTTGAGGCGGGCGCGGTAAGCGCTCACTTCGGCGGGATGCGCAGCAGTAACGAACAAGCCATCCGTCGTCAACTGCATCAAACCATCGCCAAGATCAGCGACGATATCGAACGCCGGCAACAGTTCAACACCGCCATTGCCGCCGTCATGGAGTTGATGAACGCACTCGCTAAGTTAGACGCCTCGAACGCCGCCCGCGCCCTGCGTCAAGAGGCCTTGGAGGCGATCGTGCTCATGCTCGCGCCCATCGTGCCGCACATCACCGAGGCCTTGTGGACCGCGTTGCGCCCCGGCACGCAGTTGCTCGACCACGCGTGGCCGACGGTCGATGCGTCCGCGTTAGTGCAGGACGAGATCGAGTTGATGGTGCAGGTCAACGGCAAGCTGCGCGGTAAGATCACGGTGGCCGCCGATGCCGATACGGCTAGCATCGAGGCCGCCGCCTTGGCTCATGCCGACGCGCAAAAACACATGGAAGGCCGACCAGCGAAGAAGGTCATTATCGTGCCGGGCAGATTGGTCAACATTGTGGCATGATACGACCATGAACCGACGCGCCTTTCTCCTCGCTACCCCCTTCATCGCGCTTGCCGGCTGCGGTTTTCGTCTGCGTGGTATCAACGCCATGCCGTTCCTGAGTGCGTGGGTCGAGGCCGACGCCGGCTCGTTGGTGGGCACCCAATTGCGCGAGCAACTCCGCGATCAGCGCAAACTGGCCGCAGGTTCCAAAGGTGCGCCGCTGCTCATCCGCATCACGCACGAAAAACTCGACAAGCAGATCCTGTCGCTGTCGGGCGCCGGTAAGGTGCGCGAATATCGCCTCACCTACGCGGCGACACTTGAGGTGCAGGATGCCCACGGTAAAAACCTATTCGATGCGGTTCCGCTCTTCGCGCAACGCGATTTTTCGTTTGATGACGCGCAGGCCTTAGCCAAAGAACGCGAAGAGGCCGCGTTGCGTCACGACATGGCCATCGACCTTGCCCGCCAAGCCCTGACCCGCATCGCGCACGGGCGCCTCTAAGTGGCCCATTAACAGTCATGGCTGGCGACCACCCAAGAGACATGAAACCCACCGTAGGAGCCAGCTTGCTGGCGAATGGCGCGCGACTCTTCGCGGGCAAGCCCGCTCCTACGGTGGCGAGCGGAGAAATGGGGCGGCATTTCGCGCGAACGGCGAATCTCGGTCTATGAAACGCTCACCCAGCCAACTGGCGACCGATCTCACCCAGCGGATTCAGCCCATCTATTGCCTCTGCGGCGACGCGCCCTTGTTGGTGGACGAGGCCGCCGCGCAGATTCGCCACGCCTTGGCGGCGCGAGGCGCAGAACGCACCACCTTAGAGGCCAGCGGCCAGACACGCTGGGCCGAGTTCTTCAGCCAATTTGACGGCCTCTCCTTGTTTGCCCAACAACGCCTCATCGAGGTACGCCTGCCCGCGGGCAAGCCCGGCATCGAAGGCGCGAAGGCCTTGGAGGCATGGGCCAAGAACCCCGCGCCCGATTGCACCCTGGTGCTGACCCTGCCGCAGGCCGACAAGACGATGCAAGGCAGCAAATGGTTTGCCGCACTCGACGCGCGCGGCGTGGTGGTCATCATCCCGACGCCGACGCTAGAACAACTGCCGCAGTGGATAGGCGAACGACTGGCACGCCATCAACTTAAAGCCGACCGCGCCACGCTCGACTGGCTGGCGATCCGCGTCGAAGGCAACCTGCTCGCCGCGCACCAAGAGATCGAAAAACTGGCCCTGTTATTACCGCCCGGCGCGCTCACGCTCGAGGCCGCCCGCGCCGCCGTCACCGATGTCGCGCGTTACGATAGCGCCGACCTCTCCGACGCCCTGTGGCAAGGCGATGCCGCGCGTTTTATCCGCATCATCGACAGCCTCAAGGCCGAGGGCGAGACCCCCATCTTCGCCACCTTTCTATTGGCGCAAGACCTACGCGCCCTGTATCGGCTCGCCCTCGCCGCCGCGCGCGGTGAAAACCTCGCCGGCCTCATGAACGGCCTGCGCGTCTGGGGCGCGCGCCAAACCCTCTTTACCCGCCACGCACAACGCCTCGGCCCTGTGCGTTTAGGCGCGGCCTTACAACATGCCGGACGCATCGACCGCAACGCCAAGGGATTGGCCAAGGACGACGCGTGGAACCTTTTCAAACAACTCGGACTCGGGCTGTTAAACAAGCCTGCACCGGCCTTTTCAAGGGCTTTAAATGAACGCTGATCTCACCTCTTACATGAACGGCCTCGGCCAAGCCGCCCGCACCGCCTCCCGCGCCATGGCCCGCGCCGACACGCAGCAAAAAAACGCCGCGCTGTTGGCGATGGCTGACGCGATTGATCGCGACAGCGCCCTCTTGGTCGCCGCCAACCAGGCCGACCTCGCCGCCGCCCGCGCCGCCGGCCTAGAGGCCGCGATGCTCGACCGCCTGACGCTCAGCGCGCAAGGCGTCATCAGCATGGCCGACGGTCTGCGTCAGATCGCCGCCTTGCCCGACCCGGTCGGCGCGATCACCGATCTCAACTATCGCCCCTCCGGCATCCAAGTCGGCCACATGCGCGTGCCGCTCGGCGTGATCGGCATCATCTACGAGGCGCGCCCCAATGTCACCGCCGACGCCGCCGGTCTGTGCCTTAAATCGGGCAACGCCGCCATCTTGCGTGGCGGCTCCGAGGCGATCCGCTCCAACCAAGCCATCGCCGCCTGCGTGCGCGAGGGCCTCGAAAAGGCCGGCCTGCCCGCCGCCGCCGTACAAGTCATCGAGACCACCGACCGCGCCGCCGTCGGCCAGCTCGTCACCCTCAAGGCCTTCGTCGATGTCATCATCCCACGCGGCGGCAAAGGCTTAATCGAGCGGGTCATGAGCGAGGCGCGCATCCCGGTCATCAAACACCTGCACGGCAACTGTCATGTCTTCGTCGATGATCACGCCGATCTTAGCAAGGTTGTGCGCATCGTCGAAAACGCCAAGACGCAACGCTACGGCACCTGTAACACGACGGAATCGCTGCTCGTCGCGCGCGCTGTCGCCGCACAGATCCTGCCCGCGATCGGCCAGATGTTGGCCGCCAAGGGCGTCGAGATGCGTTGCTGCCCCGAGGCACTCGCCATCCTTAACGCCAACGGCGCGGGCACGCTAAAACCGGCGACCGCCGCCGACTGGGAGGAGGAATATCTCGCCCCCATCCTCGCCATCAAGGTCATCGACGGGCTCGATGCCGCCATCGATCACATCAACGCGCACGGCTCGCAACACACCGATGCCATCCTCACCGAAGACTACAGTCGCGCCCGCCGTTTCCTGCGCGAGGTCGATTCGGCCAGCGTCATGGTCAACGCCTCAACGCGTTTCGCCGACGGCTTTGAATATGGCCTCGGCGCCGAGATCGGCATCTCCACCGACAAGATCCACGCCCGTGGCCCGGTCGGCCTCGAAGGCCTCACCAGCCAAAAATGGATCGTCCTCGGCGATGGCCATGTGCGCGGCTAACCGGCTGCCGTGTAGCCCTCCACAACACCCTATAAAGATACTAGAGACACGCACACCATCCTCTCCGAGAATGTGGCTTCGCACTTACGCGTCTATCGTTAAGGAGACCTCATGAAATCCACTACCTACCACTACGCGCTAAGCATCGCCCTCGGTCTGAGCCTCATCACCCCGGCATTCGCCTATGGCGTGCCAGACGCAGCCTACGCAGCACCCTCCGCACCCCAAGAAAAAGTGCTCTATCATATTAACGATGTCAGCGTCGCACGCGCAGCCTTGCGCAACATCGAAAACCATATCAGCGCCAGCCCAGAGGCCAAGATTGTCGTTGTCACCCACGGCAAAGGCATCGATTTCTTACTCAACGACGCCAAAGACGACAAAGGCGCCTACGCGCCACAGGTCGCTGCACTCAAAGAAAAACAGGTTGAGTTCCGGGTCTGCCGCAACACCCTCAAAAGTCGCAAACTTGAAGACAGTGCCGTCATCATGGAGGCGCACGTTGTGCCCTCCGGCGTCGCCGAGATCGGTAAGTTACAGGCCAAAGAGGGTTTCGTTTACCTTAAGCCATGAACGCCCTCACACCGTGGCTCATCGCCTTAGCGATAGGCCTTTGTCTAACCGCCTGTACCGATGACCAAAAGGCCAACGCCATGAACACCACACACGACAGCATCGTCCTCGGCATGGGGTGTTTTTGGGGCGCGGAAAGGCGCATGGGCGAGTTGCCCGGCGTGATCAGCGTCGAAAGCGGCTACGCCAACGGTGCGGTGGCCGCGACTTACGAGGCCGTCTTAGCACACGAGCGCGCCTTGCAAGCGGGACGATCCGCCGCACGCAACCACGCCGAGGTGGTCAAGGTGCATTTTGACCCCGCCCGCGTCACCCTAGAACAGGTCTTGGCGCGCTTTTGGGAGAGCCACAACCCGACCCAGGGCGACCGTCAAGGCAATGATGTCGGCAGCAACTATCGCAGCGCCATCTACACCCGCGACGCAACGCAACAGGCCGGCGCCGTAGCAACACGGGAGGTCTATCAAGCCGCGCTTAAACGCGCCGCCAAAGGTGTTATCAGCACCGAGATTACCGCGCTGCAAAACTACGCCGCCGCCGAGGATTATCATCAAGACTATCTGAAGAAAAACCCCCAAGGCTATTGCGGCCTAGGCGGCACGGGCGTGGCCTACCCCTCCGCACAGGCCACGACCGCGCCGACTAAGGTCACCGTCCCGCTGGACGGTGCGACGCTGAACCGCGCCCGCCAACTAGTCGTTTTCGAGGCGAAAGAATGTGGCTATTGTCAGCAACTCAAGCAAGAGGTCTTGGACCACTGGCAATCACCCGTCGCCGTGACGCGCACCCTGGCCAGCCTCGCCCCCACTGGATGGCATCTAGAAAAACCGTTGTTCGCCACCCCCACCGTCGTCCTGTTCAAAGACGGCCGCGAGGTGTCACGCTATACCGGCTACAGCGGCGACCACGCGGGGTTCTGGCGTTGGCTAGGTTTCCAAATCCTGACCCCCGAGCAACAGCGCATCGCCTTTGAACAAGGCACCGAACGCGCTGGGAGCGGCAGCCACCTCGACGAAAAACGCCCCGGCTGGTTTGTCGACCCCCTCAGCGGCGCGCGCCTATTCCGCAGCGACGCCAAGTTCAACAGCGGCACCGGCTGGCCGAGCTTTTTCAGCCCCGTCCCCGAGGCCATCACCGAACACCCTGACGCCGCCCACGGCATGCGCCGTGTCGAGGTGCGTAGCAAAAGTTCCGGCATCCACCTCGGCCATGTCTTCGACGATGGCCCACCGCCCACCGGCAAACGCTATTGCATCAACGGCAATGTGCTGCGCTTTGTGGCTGATTAAGACAGCCGGGGGCCACCCTCCGCATTTTTTTGGAGCGCGGGCATCTTGCCTGCTCTAGCGGGCTGGAAGCCCGCGCTCCGTACAAGCAAACCGCTTGATCCCGTCGTTATCCACTCCAAGCCACTAGCACCAATAAAAAGGCCAAGGGTCGCATCGCTGCGGCCCCTGGCCTTGGTGCCGGATTGCTCCGGACTTGTTGTGGCGTCCCCACGGGGATTCGAACCCCGGTACTTACCGTGAAAGGGTAATGTCCTAGGCCTCTAGACGATGGGGACCTAAACTGTTTCTTTGGTGGAGGTAAGCGGGATCGAACCGCTGACCTCTTGCATGCCATGCAAGCGCTCTCCCAGCTGAGCTATACCCCCTAAAAGAGTTCGCCATGATACAGGCGATGCCACACCTTGTAAATAGGCGGTCCACGAAAAACCCTTTAACGCTGGCGGGAATCCACGCAATCCCGTAAAATGATACACACCTTTAATTAAACACTTAACACATGTCTAACCCCGCTGCACTCTCCCGCGCCGTCTTTGCGCTCCTAACCATTGCGGTGACGGGTTGCGCCAGTAACGGCAATCCGCAGGACCCCCTAGAGCCGATGAATCGGGCCATCTACGGATTTAACGAGACGGTGGACAAGGCCGTGATGAAGCCCCTCGCCGAGGGCTATCGCGCCATCACGCCTAAGCCCGTGCAAACGGGGGCGCACAATTTCTTGTCTAACCTGAACGATGTCACGGTGTTGGCCAACGATGTGTTGCAACTCAAGATCGAGCCGGCCACCCGCGACCTACTACGGATCTCGATCAACAGCACCTTTGGCCTCTTGGGGTTGCTCGATGTGGCCCAAGAGATGGGTCTCAAGAAACGCAACAAGGCTTTCGGTCAGACGCTAGGTTACTGGGGCGTGGGTAGCGGCCCCTATATCGTGCTGCCGTTTATTGGCCCTAGTTCGGTACGCGACACCGGGGGCCGCCTAGTGGATGCCCTCTATTTTGACCCGATTCAAAATCGCGAGGTCTTCCCGCGCCGCACGGCCGTGGTCGTCTTGGATGGCATCGACACGCGGGCGGAACGCCTCAGCGTAAAGGACGCCCTCGATGCGGCCGCGCTCGACCCGTATGAGTTCACCCGCGATATCTTCCTAGAGCGCCGCATCAGCCAGATCCACGAAGGCCACCCACCCGCTCAGCCCGAATGAGCCAGGCCGGGGTGTCCGATGACAGCGCGGACGATGACGATGCAGAGGCCCCCAGCGCCCCGCCCGGCACGCGTAACTATGTCACCCCCGGCGGTTATGCCCGCCTACAGGCCGAACTCAATCAACTCCTCAAGGTCGATCGCCCGGCCGTCGTCAACATCGTCTCGTGGGCGGCGGGCAACGGCGACCGCTCCGAGAACGGCGACTATATCTACGGCAAAAAGCGCCTGCGCGAGATCGACCGTCGCCTGCGTTTTCTGAGCAAACGCATCGACACGGCCGTGGTGGTTGATCCTACCCAGCATACGGAGTCAGGGCGCGTCTATTTTGGAGCCACGGTGACCGTGCTGGACGATCAAGGCACGGAATCGGTCTATGCCATCGTCGGGATAGACGAAGCCGACCCCGGCCGAGGCCGCATCTCGTGGGTCTCGCCCCTCGCGCGGGCGCTAATCAAGGCCGAGCTGGGCGCCGAGATTCGCTTTCAGACCCCCGGCGGTTGGCGCGAACTAGAGATCGTCGCCATCCGCTATTGCGCCCTAACTGACGGGTCAGAGCTTGGTGCCAATATGTAGGGCAACCACGCCCGCGGTCAGGTTGTGATAATCAACGCGGGCAAACCCCGCATCCGTCATCATCTGTTTAAGCGTCTCTTGGTCGGGGTGCATCCGAATGGACTCGGCCAGATATTGATAGCTCTCGGCGTCATTCGCCACGACCTTGCCCATAAACGGCAGCAGCTTGAACGAGTAAAAATCGTAAAACGGCTGCAAGGGCTGGGCCACCTTAGAAAACTCCAATACAAACAGCCGTCCGCCCGTTTTTAGGACTCGCCGCATCTCGGTCAAGGCGGCGTCCTTGTGGGTCATGTTGCGGAGGCCGAAGGCCACCGTCACCAAGTCAAAATGCGCATCCGGGAAGGGCAGTTTTTCGGCATCGCACTGCGCGGTCGCCACCGCACGGCCTTCATCCAACAGGCGATCGCGACCGATGGCCAGCATAGAACCGTTGATGTCGGTCAGCCAGATCTCGCCGCTCGGCCCGACATCTTTGGCCAACAGGCTAGCGATATCACCCGTCCCGCCGGCGATGTCTAGCACCCGCGCCCCTGGCCGCAACCCGGCGCGCAGACGCAGGAACTGTTTCCACAGTCGATGCATGCCCATCGACATGAGGTCGTTCATGACATCGTAATTGCTCGCGACGGAATGAAAGACCTCGGCGACCTTGCTGGCCTTGGCTGTCTCGTCCACGGTTTGATAACCGAAATGGGTTTTGCTCTCCGACATAAAGGTCAGCGCGCCACAAAACCTTCGGGCGCGCTGACGCCCTCACCAAAGAAATACTTTTCGCACTGCTCCATGAGGTATTTGCGGTGTTGCGCATCGGCCAAGCTGAGGCGATTCTCGTTGATGATCATGGTCTGCATGCGGATCCAGCCTGCCCACGCCTCTTTAGAGGCCGACTCGATCAAGCGTTTGCCCAACGCGCCAGGGAACGGCGGGAAATCCATACCTTCAGCCTCGCGGCCTAATTTAATACACTGAACCCTGCGCGCCATGATGCAACTCCTACAAAAAGACAATCGTGCAATGGTAGCCTAAGGCGGCTCACTTGCGCCAGAAAACCGGGGTCAAAACGACCAATAGCGTGAATAATTCGAGCCGCCCCAGCAGCATGGCAAAGGTACAGACCCAAGTCTGAAAATCGGTCAGGATGGCATAGGTCGTCGCGGGGCCGACCTGACCCAAACCGGGCCCCGTGTTATTGATGTTGGCCACGATGGCGGTAAACGCGGTGATCACATCCAGGCCGGAGGCAATCAAGACAAAGCTCAAGATGACCACCGAGGCCATGTAGATGAAGGCGAAGGCGAGCACGGCAAACATGATCTTGTTGGGCACGGCCATCTCGCCGAGACGCACCGGCAACTGCGCGGCCGGGTGCATGAGGTGTTTCAGCTCGCGATAGACCTGTTTGTAGAGCAGGATGGCGCGCATCATCTTGATGCCGCCGCCCGTGGAACCCGACGAGGTGACAAAGCTACACAAGAACAACATCCACAGGCCGGTAAAGATAGGCCAGAGGGCATAATCGGTCGTCGTCAGCCCGGTCGTGGTCGCAATGGAAATCGTGTTAAACGACGCAAAACGCAGGGCCTGCCAGAAGTCGGGGTACACGCCGCCCAACCACAGCACCAGCGCCAAGGCTAGACAACTGCTCAGCACGATACCCAAAAACCAGCGCAACTCGGGATCATGGCGGTAGGAAATCAGCGTGCGCCCACGCAAGGCCATAAAATGGGTGGCAAAGTTGATGCCGGCAAGCAACATAAAGCCCTCGGCAATAAGCTCCATCGGCAGCGAGTTAAAATAACCAAAACTGGCATCATGCGAGGAGAATCCGCCCAGGCCCATGACTGAAAAGGCATGGACAAAGGCATCGACCCAGCCCATTCCGGCGATCATGAAGGCAGAGATACACAGGCCGGTCAACAGCAGATACGCCGTCCACAGGCCCTTGGCGGTCTCGGCCATGCGGGGGGTCAGTTTGCTATCCTTCATCGGGCCGGTCGCCTCGGCCTTAAACATCTGCCGGCCACCAATGCCGAGCAACGGCAGCACCGCCGTCACCAACACGATCACCCCCAAACCGCCGATCAACACCAATTGCCCCCGCCACAGGTTGATTGACGCAGGCAAGGCATCGAGACCCGTTAAGATGGTTGAACCCGTCGTCGTTAGGCCGGACATGGTCTCAAAATAGGCATCGGTAAAGCTCAAGTTGGGCATGAAATAAAGCAGCGGCAAAGCCGCGAAGACCGGCAACAGCACCCAGATCAAGACCACCAAGAGATAGCCATCGCGTGCCTTGAGTTCACGCCGATAGGGCCGCGCCACCAACCAAAACAACAGCCCTGCCCCCAAGGTGATCAGCACCGCCACATCGTAGGCCTCACGGGCGGCATCCTGCGTCCACTCGGCAACGGCCAGGGGAAATAACATGGATACGCCAAACACTACAATGACCAAGCCCAGCACATGCAGCAACGGTAGGATGCGTGCGCGCAACATCAGAAGAACCCGAAACCGGCCTGCAAAAGACGCTCGACCTTGGGCAACATGCGCTTATTGGGGACGAAGAAGATGAGGTGATCCTCGGCCTCGATGACGGTGTCGTGGTGCACAATCACCACCTGATCGCCACGCAAGAGCGCGCCCAACGACACCCCTTCGGGCAGGTCAATCTCGTCGAGACGACGGCCGATGAGACGCGAAGAGCGTTTATCCCCATGCACCACCACCTCCAAGGCCTCGGCCGCTCCACGCCGTAGCGAATGCACCGCCGCCATATCGCCGCGACGGATATGGGTCAACAACGGCCCCAAGGTCGCCTGCGCCGGCGACAAGGCCACATCAATCTCGCCGCCCTGCAACAGATCGACATACGAGGCCCGATTGATCAAAGCGATCACCTTGCCCGCGCCCATGCGTTTGGCCAACAAGGCCGACATGATGTTGTCCTCATCGTCGTTGGTCAGGGCGCAGAACACATCCATGTCTTCGATATTTTCTTGTGCGAACAAGTCTTCATCGGTCGCATCACCGACCAAGACCAAGGTCGATTTCAGGCGTTCGGCGAGCTGCTCCGCGTGCGCTTTATTATGATCGATCAACTTCACCTGGTAATCGTTTTCCAACGCCGCCGCGAGGCGTGAGCCAATATTGCCGCCGCCGACGATCATCACCCGGCGCACGCTACGATCGGCGCGGCGCATCTCCTTCATCACCGCACGGATGTTCTCGGTTGCGGCGAGGAAAAAGACCTCATCCCCGTTCTCAATGTTGGTGCCGCCCGATGGATTGATGCTCACCCCGCGACGGAAGATTGCCGCCACGCGCGCATCCAAGGTCGGCAGATGGCGACGCAACTCTTGCAATTGATGCCCCACCAAGGGGCCACCCTTCGTCGCCCGCACCGCCACCAGGCGGATCCGCCCCTCCGCAAAGTCCAGCACTTGCAAGGCCTCGGGATAGTCCACCAAGCGCTTGAGATAGGTCGTCACCTCCTCTTCAGGGCTGATGATGTAATCGACCGCCAACTGCGTCTCGGTAAACAACTCCGGGTGCTGCATGTAATCGACCGAGCGGATACGGGCGATCTTGGTCGGCACATTAAATAGCGTCCCCGCAATCTTGCAGGCGACGATATTGGTCTCATCATTCTGCGTCACCGCCACCAACATATCCGCATTCTCGATGCCGGCCTGCGCCAAGACCGAAGGGTGTGAGGCATGGCCTTGCACGGTGCGCAAGTCATAGTGATCCTGCAACCACGCCAACTTGTCCGCATCGAGATCGACCACGGTAATATCGTTGGCCTCTGAAACCAGACTGGCAGCCAGATTGGCGCCTACCTGACCCGCGCCAAGGATGATGATCTTCATGTGTCAGCCTCTTCCGTCTTCCCCGCAGTAAGGCCTAGCATACGCAGCTTGCGATAAAGATGGGTGCGCTCCAGATCGGCGTGCGTTGCCGCCGCGCTAACGCTACCGTTATGATGCGCTAACAAGGCGTGTAGATAGATCCGTTCGAACGACTCACGCGCAGCCTTGAACGGAAGGTCGAACAGGTCATCCCATTTTCCCTCTGGAGGCTTAACCCCCAAGCGCTCCCTCACCGCGCCCTCCTCAATCGTCGCCACACCAACAGACGCCGCCAACGCCTCGACAAACGCACTTAGCTCGTCTAGATTTCCCGGCCAAGCGTGTGCAGCAAGGAGCGACACGGCGGCAGGCGAAAAGCTACGCGCATCAACGCCATGCTGTGGCACGCACGCAGCCAACATCGCCTGCGCCACTTCGGGAATGTCCTCAGCATGTTCGCGCAGGGGCGGGACTAGAAAAGCCGACCGCGTCAATGCGGTGTAAAGTTCGCGCGAATACCCTTCTTTGGTCTGTAGATTCTCGCAGCTGGCGCAGACCACGCGCACGCCAAACTCGGCCCGCCGCGCCAACAACAACTGTAGGCCTTTTTGTTGCATTACGGAAAGGCCACCGATCTCGGCCAAAAACAACACGCCATTCTTGGCCTCCTGCAACCACTCAATCGGGTTGTCCGCCAATGGCCCCATCTCGGTCGGGGCCAGCCAAGGTGTATCACTAACATGCAAAAACCGCGCACAGAACTCTGTGCCCGCGCCCGGTTCGGCAGCCAAGAATATCGGGGCATCAGCAGGGGCCTGGCGCAAACGCTGCGCTAGGCCAACGATCTTCTCGCCATGGCCTAGGCCCACGATGGCATCCGGCAAAACGGCCTTCGCCACACGGCTCGCCAAGGCGCGCTTAATCGTCTCGAGCAACGGCTTAAATGCGATCGGCTTTTCGAGAAAATCGAAGGCCCCTAAGCGCGTCGCCTCCATCGCCTGCTTGATCGTGCTATGCCCAGACATCATCACGACCGGCGCCTTCAACGGCCCCTGAGAAGCCCACTCCTTGAGTAGCGTAATCCCATCTCGATCGGGCATCCAGACATCCAGCAACACAAGGTCTGGCGTCTTTTCTTGCATGGCTTGATTGGCCTGCGCAGCGTTCTCGGCGAGACGCACATCATGCCCCTCATCCTCAAGGATATGGTGCAAGACATCGCGTATGCCAGGCTCATCATCGACAACTAAAATTTCGCTCACAGATCTACCCTCGTTTAGGTCTCCTCCAGAACGGGCAGCAGGATACGAATAGCCGCGCCGTGAGGCGTGACATTATGCACCTCAATCTGACCGTGGTGATCATCGATGATGCGTTTCACGATGGGCAAACCCAGGCCCGAGCCCCTGGGCTTCGTCGTTGCATAAGGCTCAAAAAGGTGTGCCATCTGCCGCTCACCAAAGCCCGGGCCATTGTCTTCAACGCAGAGACACGCCATGTTTTCCACGCGGCTTGTACGCACAACCACCTGTTTATCGTCCTCGTGCTCTACCGCCTCCAAGGCATTCTTGATCAAGTTGACCAAGACCCGATTAAGCAGGCTGCGGTCAGCCCCCACGGCGGGCAAGTCCTCGGCCAGATCCACCGAGACACCCACCCCTGTGTACAAGGCCATAACCTCGCGCACCAAGTTATTGATATCCACGCGATGAATCACCGGCGTCGGGATGCGCGCATAACGCGAGAATTCGTCCACCAAAGTGCGGATTGCGTCCACCTGCTGCACAATCGCCGCCGTGGCGCGATTCAGCATGGCCTGATGCTTGGGCTCCAAACTATCTTCCAAGCGTGCCTGCAGCTGCTCTATCGAAAGCTGGATCGGCGTGAGCGGGTTCTTGACCTCATGCGCCAAACGCCGCGCCACCTCACCCCACGCCGCCTCCTTTTGCGCCCTTAACAAGTGCGTAATATCATCAAAGGCGAGGGCATATTCTGGTGCCCCGCCCGCGTTAATCACCGCCCCGCGCACCAAGAGGATATGTTTAACATCACCCACCCGATATTCCATATGCGGCTCTTGCCACTGGGTTTTATCCGGCGCCGCCACCATCTCGTCAAAATGGCCCTGAATCGCCTCGCCGAAGGTGCGCAAGGCAGAATGATCCAACCCCCATTCACGCGGCGACATGCCTGATAATTGGCTCTCTGGATAGCTCAAGATGGTCTCCGCCCGCACATTGACCAAGCGCGTCTTAAGCTGCGCATCCAGCGTCACCACCGCCGTACTAAGGTTACCCAACAGGTCTTCCAAATAGGCCTTGCCCTGTTGTAAGGCGCGCCCATTGCGCTCCAGCGAGGCCGACATCACATTAAAGCCCCGAACCAACTGCCCCAATTCGTCGTTCTCCCGCCAATCTTCAGATAGCTGCCTATACTCCCCTTTCGCGACCGCGCGTTGCCCCCGACCCAGATCGCGTAGCGGCGAGACCCAGCGTTCAGACAACATCATCGCCAACGACATGGCCACAGACAGCGACAGGATCAAGGTCAAGGTCAGGATAACCACCTGCAAGATCCCCATCTCACGACTGGCACGCAACACCTCCTCCCGGCCCTTCTGGCTGCGCGCATCCAACCGATCCAAAGAGGCCGACAACGAGGCATCCACGGCGCGCTGGATATACAGATAGAAGGGCTGGAGATGCACCCGCTCCGGCTCAACCCGGTACAACACCCGAATCTGCCAATTCGCCTCTGCAGCGGGCTCCACCACAGACCAAATGCCCGTCTGTACGGCGGTCTTAAAGGCGAGTTCTGAAGGCGGTTCTTGCCGCAAGGCATACCCCATCTCACGCCCCGCAACCAGCGTGCGGCGGGCATCGTATATGGCGATATTCTCGATATTCTCGTCTTGCGATAGTGCCGTCAACCAACGCTCATGTTGATTCGCAGGTAGCACGGCTAAACGCCTTCCGATTTGTTTGACGCTCTCAATCTGAGACCTACGCAGGTCTTCCAGCACGAGGTCGCGGAACTCAGACAGCGCCTGCCGCTCAACCTCAACCTGTACCTCAAACCAATGATGAACGCTGTAGAAAAGCATCGCCACCGATACGCCAAACAAGGCCAAGCCGGGGAGCAGTGCCATCAACGCAAGCTGCCGAAAATGACGCAACACCAACCCTGAGCCAAAGATGCGCTGCCGTACATTGCGAACCAGCCGAATCAATTGCCGGATGAGTAGGCCCAAGAAAAAGAGGATGCCTAACGAGACCGTTGCGAGGATGGGGATAAAATAGCGCTCAGCCTCTAGGCCTGGATTGATGACGAAGAACAAGCCAACGCTGGCGAGAATGCCAAAAATGACACTCGCGCCCAGCACCTGGATCAAAGCGCCAAACTCCATTCCTGCCAACCAGAATCGAGATCCCAGTGAGGCGAAAGCAGGACCCGCAACTGCAGGGTTTGCGGTAAGCGATTCATCTCCAAATGTAGCCGCAGGCGCGCCTCGTAGCGCTTGTCCGTGCTGAGGGCTATACGACCTATCGCCCAATCAGAGAGGTTCCCCACGGCCTGTAAGGCATCCCCTAGGGAGTCAAAATCGCTATGCCCCGCGTCCGTCTTCAACCGATAGCGATTTAACAAAGGCGCGTAACTCAGTTGGTAGCGGCGTTCCTGCGCTACTTTATTCTCGTCCAGCCAATACTCATGCTTTTGGACGAGCTCAAACGACTGCAGAAAGGACAGCGGCGCGCCTCGCTTGAGTGATTCCTCCGCCTTTTTTGACAACTCCACCCGGAATTGCGCATTAAGCACCCATGCGCCATCGATGGATTGCAGGTTTTTCTTCTCCAAAAACACACCGCCGGCTATGGCGGTGCCCGCGCCCACCACGAGACTCAAGACGAACGCCCACCCGACCTGCTTGAGGTATCTCAGGCTAGTCCTTACACAGTCTGGCGTAAAAAAAGCCGTCGTGTACTCGCGTCGGCAACAACTGCCCATCATCGGCTCCGGGTAGGTCTAAAGGTTCGCGCCGCGCATCAGGATGCGTGGCCAAAAAGGCGGCGACCTGGTCGTGATTTTCGGGACGAAACACGCTACAGGTCGCGTAGAGTAATTTACCACCGTGGCGTAACAAAGGCCATAAATTAGCCAATAACCGCGCCTGCAACTTGGCCAGTTGTGGGATATCTGCCTCACGCTTAAGCCAGCGCGCGTCGGGATGACGACGCACCATGCCCGAGCCCGTACACGGCGCATCGAGCAGGATGCGATCAAACGGCTGGCCATCCCACCACGCCGCCGGATTAGCGGCATCCGCGGTGATCAGCTCGGCCGTCAGGCCCAGCCGATCGAGGTTTTCACGCACCCGCCGCATACGCCACGCATCGCTGTCGATGGCCGTCAGCGCAACGCGATGCCGTTCCAGCACATGCGCCGTCTTGCCGCCCGGCGCGGCGCATGCGTCGAGCACCCGCATCCCGTCCGTAATATCCAACAGCGGGGCCGCGTATTGTGCCGCCGCGTCTTGCACCGAGACCGTGCCGGCGGCAAATCCCGGCAAGACCGATACTGCGCAGGGACGCTCAAGCGTAAGCGCACACTCCCCTGTTATTTCGCTCGGCATAGCATGATTAGACAATGTAAGCCTGAAATCATCCCGCGTGCTTTGACGGGTATTGACGCGTAGCGTCATGGGCGGATGCAAGGCCAGCGTGTCCACTATGGCCTGACTATCCTGGGGCCAGTCGCGTTGCAGACGCGCCAGCCACCACGGCGGCAGATTGCTCTGCGCAATCGGGTCGGCCTCAGCCAAGGCCGTCAGTTCCGCCTGCCGACGGATAAAGTTGCGTAACACCGCGTTGGCCAGCCCGCGCGCACGCGGTGCGATCTGCGCCACCGTCTCGACCGCCTCATTGACCGCCGCATGTGAGGGTGTCTGGCTACCGTCCAACTCGTACAAGCCCACCAACAACGGGCCGATCAAATCGGGCGGGTCGAGATCACGGTTAATCAAGCGAGAGAGAAAAAACTGCAAACGCCCCGCGCGACGCAAGGTGCCATACGCCAAATCCTGCGTCGCGGCGCGTTCACGCCCCGGCGGCAACGACTCCATCATCTCCGACAGGCTGCGACCATCAAGCAAGACCGCAACCACCGCCTCGGCAGCCAGATAGCGCGGGGTAGGCAAAGGTGTCGGGGAATTCATGATAGGAGGCTCTCTACGGTTAAAGGGTGGCCCACCAAAAAGGCCGTCGTCGACAGGCGTTTAGCGCCCGCCGCTTGTATTTCGAGGATGCAAATCGCGCCCGTGCCACAGGCAACGACCATCCCGGCCTCACCGGCCTGCAGGATCTGCCCCGCTGCCGCTGCCATTGCCGCCGCCTGAACACCGTCAACACGCTCTGCGCGCCAGATCTTCAGAGGCTGTCCTGCCTGTTCGGTCCACGCGCCCGGCGCTGGATTAAACGCACGCACCTGGCGCAATACCGTCTCCGCCGTTTGCGACCAATCCACGCGCGCCTGCGTCTTGTCGATCTTAGCGGCATAGGTAGCCATAGACGCGTCCTGCGCCACACCGCGCACGGCATCCAAGCGCGACAATAGCGCGACGATGGCCGTCGCCCCCAAGGTCGCAAGGCGATCATGTAACTCGCCCGCCGTCTCGTGCGGACCTATCGTCAACGGATGCACCGACAGCATCGCGCCGGTATCCAGCCCCGCGTCCATCTGCATCAGGGTAATGCCGGTCTCGGCATCGCCGGCGAGGATGGCGCGCTGGATCGGTGCCGCGCCGCGCCAACGGGGTAACAGCGAGGCGTGGATATTGATACAGCCGCGCACCGGGATATCCAGTGCGGCCTGCGGCAAGATCAGCCCGTAAGCCGCGACAATCATCACCTCCGCCCGTGCCTCCCGCAACACCGCCTGCGCCGCCGCGTCTTTGAGCGTCAGCGGCTGATAGACCGTGAGGCCATGGCGTAGGGCGACCTCTTTGACCGCGCTGGCGGTCAGCTTCATCCCGCGCCCCGCCGGGCGATCGGGTTGCGTCAAGACGAGGGCGATCTCATGGCCGGCCGCAATCAAGGCCTCTAGGGCCTGCGCGGCAAAGACAGGCGTGCCGGCAAAGATCAGCCGCATTACATGGTCTCGCGATCGTGCTTAAGCAGCTTTTTACGGATCCGCCCCTGCTTCATGCGCGACAGATAATCAACAAAGACGCGGCCTTGGAGATGATCAAGCTCGTGCTGAATGCACACCGCCAACAGACCCTCGGCCGCCAGTTCGAACGGCTGTCCATCCAGACCCAAGGCGCGCACCGTCACCTGCTCAGCGCGCGTCACCGTGTCATAGATGCCCGGCACCGACAGGCAGCCCTCTTCGCCCTCACGCTCACCTGCCTGCTGCACTATCTCGGGGTTGATAAAGACACGCAACTGGTTCTTCTCCTCGCTGATGTCGATCACCACGAGGCGGATATGTCGATCCACCTGCGTCGCCGCGAGGCCGATGCCGGGCGCGGCATACATGGTCTCAGCCATATCCGCCGCCAACTGACGCAGCGCATCATCAACAACCGTCACCGCGTACGCCCGCGTCATCAGACGCGGATCGGGATAATGTAAAATTTTCAGCAGGGCCATGGGGGTAGGTTGCCATTTCGCGGCAGTTTGGCTTTAATGGGTACATTATACGGGATGCCCGTCCGATCAACTCACCCTGAAATACGCCATGCCCATCAACGCCGACAGTGAGTTTTGGTTACGCCTAGAGGCGGTTCCGGGTCTCGGCCCAGAGGCGGCAACACGCCTATTGGAGGCCTTCGACACGGTTGGCGCCATCTGTGCCGCCAGCGTCAGCCAGCTCAGCGCCTTGATCGGCCCCGCCCGCGCCGCCGCCTTACACAGCGCCGAGGCCGATGCCAGCGTACGCACAGGCCTGGCGTGGCTGGCCGCCACCGACGCCCACCTCATCGCCATCACCGACCCTGAATATCCCGAGGCCTTACAGCAATGTGCCGGCGCACCACCGTGGCTTTATATCAAAGGCGATCCCGCCGTCTTGACGCGCCCCCTGTTGGCCATCGTCGGCTCCCGCAACGCCAGCGTACAAGGCCAACGCGATGCCGACGCCTTTGCCGAGACCTTGTCCAGCGCGGGGCTAACCATCGTCAGCGGTCTAGCTGAGGGCGTGGATACGGCCGCGCATCGTGGCGGGCTGCGCGGCAACGGCAGCGGCGTGGCCATCGTCGGCACCGGCCTAGACCGCGTCTATCCCGCCAAGAACCGTGACTTGGCGCATCAACTGGCACAACGAGGCGCCATCGTCTCCGAGTTTGCCATCGGCACGCCGCCGCGCCCAGGCCACTTTCCGCGCCGCAACCGCATCATCAGCGGCCTCGCTTTGGGCGTCTTGGTCGTTGAGGCGGCGATGGAATCCGGCTCTTTGATCACCGCGCGACTGGCCGGCGAACAAGGCCGCGAGGTTTTTGCCTTGCCCGGCTCCATCCACAACCCCTTGGCACGCGGCTGTCATCGCCTAATCCGCGACGGCGCCAAATTGGTCGAGTCGGCGAATGACATCCTCGAAGAACTGCGCTTTATCCTACCGCCCAGCCGCGCCGCGCTTACCCCCGTACCCGCGCCAGACAGCCCGCTCATGGCCCTGTTAACCGGCGGCACGATGAGTTTTGATACACTCTTAGCACAAAGCGGCTTGACGGTCGATACGCTATCCGCCATGCTATTAACGCACGAACTGGAAGGTCGCGTGGCACGCTTGCCGGGTGATGTGTTCCAGCGTCTCTATTAAAACGGAAGCCATGTTCGACATCCTGCTCTATCTCTATGACAACTACCTCGCTGCGGACTTGGCGCCCGACGCGGCTGTCTTGTCCAGCAAACTCAGCGCCGTAGGTTTTGATGCCGATGACATCGACCGTGCCTTGGACTGGCTGGCGGCCATGGATGTACTCGACAACATCGAAGAACTGCCTAGCCATGATGGCACGCGCTGTTACACCGCACTAGAACAACAACACCTCGCCGTTGAGGGCATCAGCTTCCTCTGTTTCTTAGAATCGGCCGATTTCTTGCCGGCCCACGCCCGTGAATGGGTCATCGACCGCGCCATGGCTTTAGAAGGCCCCGAGGTCTCCGCGGACAAGATCAAATGGATCGCCCTCCTCGCCATCAATCGTCTGCACGGGGCCGGCAACGCCTTGTGGCTAGAAGACCTGATCCGCGGCGAAGACGACACCCCGCCCACGCTACATTAATTAGAGACCTGCCCCGTGAGCAAAAAACTCATCATTGCCGAAAAGCCCTCTGTGGCCGCCGATATCGCCCGCGTCTTGGGCGGTTTCACCCGTCACGACGACTATTTTGAGAGCGATGCCTTCGTCCTCTCCTCCGCCATCGGTCACCTCGTCGAGATCGCCGCACCCGAGGAATATGAGGTCAAACGCGGTAAGTGGTCATTCACTCACCTGCCCGTCATCCCGCCCCATTTTGACCTGCGCCCGATCGAAAAGACCGAGTCGCGGCTCAAGCTCCTCGCCCGTCTCATCAAACGCAAAGAGGTCGACGGCCTCATCAACGCTTGCGACGCGGGGCGGGAAGGCGAACTGATCTTTCATTACATCGCCCACCACAGCGGCAACAAAAAACCCGTGCAACGCCTGTGGCTGCAATCGATGACCAAACAGGCCATCCAGACCGGTTTTGACACCCTGCGCGCCGGGACCGAGATGCAAGGTCTGTGTGACGCGGCCATGTGTCGTTCCGAATCCGACTGGCTCGTTGGCATCAATGGCACGCGGGCGATGACCGCGTTCAACTCCAAGAGCGGCGGCTTTCACCTCACCACCGTCGGGCGCGTACAAACCCCCACCTTGGCGATTATGGTTGAACGCGAAGAAAAGATCCGCCGCTTCAAAAGCCGCGACTATTGGGAGATCGAGGCCGAATTCGCCTGCGCCGCGGGTCGTTATACTGGCCGCTGGTTTGATGAAAAGTTCAAAAAAGGCGACGACGAAGAGGCCACCGCCAGCCGTCTTTGGGACGCGGGTCGCGCCACCGCCATCCACGACCGTTGCCTGCATCAAAACGGGATCGTCAGCGAAAAGACCAAACCCTCGAGCAGCCAGCCGCCCTTGCTCTTTGACCTCACCAGTCTGCAACGAGAGGCCAATGGGCGTTTCGGTTTTTCCGCCAAGACCACGCTCGGCATCGCCCAGGCCCTGTACGAAAAACACAAGGTCTTGACCTACCCACGGACCGATGCGCGCGCCTTGCCGGAGGACTATATCGGCCAGATCAACGGCATCGCCGCCGGCCTGCCGGTGGAATACGCCCCCTTTGCGCAGCAGATCATCAAAAACGGCTGGGCACGCCCGAATAAACGCATCTTTGACAATAGCAAGATCTCCGACCACTTCGCCATCATCCCCACCGGGACCGCGCCCAAGGGCCTCTCCGAGGTCGAGCAAAAGCTCTACGACTTTGTCACCCGGCGTTTCTTGGCGGTGTTCTTCCCGCCTGCCGAATCCCTAGTCACCACCCGCATCACGCGAGTCGGTGCCGACGCCTTCAAGACCGAGGGCAAGGTCTTGGTCACGCCGGGCTGGTTGGCCGTCTATGGCAAGACCGTCGAGGGCGATGACGACAAAGCGCCCTTGGTCGCCGTCACGCCCGACGAAGCGGTTAAAAACACCGCCATCGACCTGAAGGCCCAGCGCACCAAACCGCCGGCGCGTTATAACGAAGGCACCTTGCTCTCGGCCATGGAGGGCGCGGGCAAGATGGTCGACGATGAGGAATTGCGCGCCGCCATGGAAGGCCGCGGCCTAGGCACACCGGCCACCCGCGCCGCCACCATCGAAGGTCTCATCACCGAGCGCTATATCTATCGCGAAGGCCGTGACCTGGTGCCGACCACCAAGGCCTTTCAGCTCTTGACCGCCTTGCGTGGACTCAAGATCGACGCGCTGTGCTCGGCCGAACTCACCGGCGACTGGGAATTCAAGCTCAAGCAGATGGAGCGCGGGCAACTCGCGCGCACCGCCTTTATGCACGAGATCGCCACCCTCACCGAACGCATGGTGGACCAGATCAAGGCGCATCAAGACGACGACATCCTCGGCGACTTTGCCACCTTGGCCACACCGTGTCCCAAATGCGCCGGCGTGATCAAAGAGAATTATAAAAAATACGCCTGTCAGGCCTGCGATTGGAGCACCTGGAAGATCGTCGCCGGCCGCCTCTTTGAGGTGGACGAGATCGAGACCCTGTTGACCCACGGTCGCGTCGGCCCGTTGATGGGGTTTCGCAGCAAGAAGGGCTTCCCCTTCGATGCCGAGATCGTCCTCAATGAGGACAAACAACCGACCTTTGACTTTGGCGATCCGCCCGAGGGGGAGGGCGATGATCCCGTTGATTTTTCCGGCGTAGAGGCCTTAGGCCCTTGCCCGAAATGCGCCGCCAAGATCTATCCCCTGGGCAATAACTATGTCTGCGAACGCAGCGTCGGCCCTGACAAGACCTGCGACTTCCGTTCCGGGCAGATCATCTTGCAACAGCCCGTTGAGGCCGCGCAGATGCAAAAACTGTTGGCGACCGGCAAGACCGACCTTTTGACCCATTTTGTCTCGGCCCGCACCCGACGCCCGTTCTCCGCGTTTTTGGCCTGGGACGCCGCGCAAGGCAAGGTCATCTTCGAGTTCGCCCCCAGCGAGGGTAAGCGCGGCGCGGCTAAGGCCGCACCGGGCAAAGAACTAGGTAAACATCCGGCCGATGGCAAACCGGTTTCGCTCCATGCGGGTCGCTATGGCCCCTATGTGCAACACGGCAAGATTAACGCCTCGTTGCCCAAAGACCATCCGCCCGAATCCTTTAGCCTGGAAGAGGCCATCGCTTTGTTAGAGGCCAAGGGCGGTAAGGTTGTCGTTAAAGCCACACCTAAAGCGAAGGCTAAAGCCACACCCAAAGCCACGCCAAAACCGCGGGTACGGGCGAAAAAAACGGCTTGATTCGCGCTTAGTGCTGGTGCTGCATCGGCATCGCCTTGCCGGGGCTGCGGATCTCCGCCGTTACCGGGATGCGCTGCTCTTTGCCTTGGCTGTCTTTGACGCGTAGCGTCATCTCGACCTTCTCACCGCTCTTAAGCGGTGCGTTCAGGCCGATCAACATGATGTGCAGGCCGCCGGGTTTCAGCTCAACCGCCTTGCCTTTGGGCAGGGGGATCTCGAGCACTTGCCGCATGATCATCACCCCGTTGTCTATCTTCATGGTGTGCAATTCGACCACCTTGGAGGCCGCACTTTCGGCTCCGACTAGGCGCATATCGGCATCGGCGGTCAGCGTCATAAAGGCCCCAGCGGCCGGGGCACTCGGGGCTGTGGCGCGTGTCCACGGATCGTGTAGCTTAACCGTATCGGCCAGAGCGGCCGTGCTTAATGCGGTCGTAAGTAAGGCAAAGGCTAGGTGTTTCATAAGGGCTCCCTGTTCGTCAAAAGACAGCGCAAACAATACCGCATGTTGCGCGCTTTGCGCTGCGACAAATTGTCGCTGGGTTAAGGCTGCGGCCATAAATTCACTTTGCAATTCGCTAATACTGTAGTAAATTAGTCGCCTATTAGCCATCCCTGTAACCCCGTTTCTTTGAGAGGAAACCGTCATGTCCGTACTCGTAGGCAAGCCCGCCCCTGATTTCACCGCCGTCGCCGTGATGGGCGATAACAGCTTCAACGAAGGCTTTACCCTGTCTGCCCAAATCAAGGGCAAATATGCGGTCGTCTTCTTCTACCCGCTAGACTTCACCTTTGTCTGCCCGTCTGAGCTGATCGCCTTCGATCACCGTCTAAACGAGTTCAAGGCCCGTGGCGTCGAGGTCATCGGGGTTTCCATCGACTCCCAGTTCTCCCATCTGGCGTGGAAAAATACCGCCGTCAACAATGGCGGCATCGGCCAGGTTCAGTATCCCCTCGTGGCGGACATTCAGCACAAGATCTGCCAAGCCTATGATGTTGAACATGTAGCAGGCGTGGCCTTCCGTGGCTCATTCCTAATCGACAAGGCCGGCATCGTGCGCCATCAGGTCGTCAATGACCTGCCGTTGGGCCGCGATATCGATGAGATGTTGCGCGTCATTGATGCCCTACAATTCACCGAAGAGCACGGCGAAGTGTGTCCGGCAGGCTGGAAAAAGGGCGAGGCCGGCATGAAGGCGTCAACCGCCGGTGTTGCAGAGTACCTCGCCAAGCACGCGAGCGAACTCTGATCACTGTGTTCTTGGCTGCGTAAAAAGGGGCCTTGTGGCCCCTTTTTTATAACGCGCACTTCTATAAATCGTCATTCCTGGCTTGACCCGGAATCCAGTTGATTTAATTTACTGGATTCCGGCCTGCGCCGGAATGATGACGGTGTGTTTATAGAGGTGCCCTAACGCGATGCGGGCGTTATTACACATCGAGGTTGCGTACACCCAAGGCATTGGTCTCAATAAAGCGACGCCGAGGTTCGACCTCTTCGCCCATCAGCGTGGTAAATATCTCATCCGCCGCAATCGCATCCTCGATCTGCACCCGCAATAGGCGCCGCACGGTAGGATCCATCGTGGTCTCCCAGAGCTGTCCGGGGTTCATCTCACCCAGGCCTTTATAACGCTGGATTGTAATGCCGCGTTTAGCCTCGCTGAGTAGCCAATAGATGGCATCCTTAAATTCTTTAATCGCAGAGACACCTTCACCACGCCGAATCTCCGCGCCGGTTTGTATCAGCCCAGCGAGGATCTCGGCCGTTTGTGCCAATTGATCGTAATCGCCGGTCTGCACAAAATCGTAATCAAGGGTCGTAATGTGCGTGATGCCATGACGCAAGCGTTCAACCTCGATGTGCCAACGCCCATCGGCCTCATCAAACAATGCGCTACAACGCACCTCCGGGCCATTAAGCGTGGCAGCCAGGCGTTGTGAGCCCGATTCGGCCCCGGTCTGCGACAAGAGGTCTAAGCGCGGTTGTTTTAGCAAGGCATAAAGCACATCGCTGTCCATACGACGGCTTAAGCGTTCGATAACCGCCTCTGCCAACAAGAATTGCCGCGCAATCTTTTCAAACGGCCCTTTCTCCAAGGCCTCTGCACCTGCGCTAGGCACCAATTGCGCGCCCTCTAAGGCGGTCCGCAATAGGTATTGGCGTAATTCGTGTTCGTCTTTTAGATAGGTCTCTTTGCGGCCCTGTTTAACCTTATAGAGCGGCGGCTGGGCAATATAGATATGGCCGCGTTCAACCAGCTCCGGCATTTGTCGATAAAAGAAGGTCAACAACAAGGTGCGAATATGTGAACCATCTACATCGGCGTCGGTCATGATAATGATGCGGTGATAGCGCAACTTGGCCGGATTATAATCGTCCTTGCCGATGCCCGTTCCCATGGCGGTAATTAGCGTCACCACCTCTTGCGACGATAACATCTTATCAAAACGCGCCTTTTCCACATTAAGGATCTTACCCTTGAGCGGCAAGATGGCCTGAAACTTACGGTCACGACCTTGCTTGGCTGAACCGCCTGCAGAATCACCCTCGACCAGATAAAGTTCGCACTTAGCAGGGTCTTTTTCTTGGCAATCGGCCAGTTTTCCCGGTAGGCCAGCAGAATCTAACACCCCTTTACGGCGCGTCATATCACGCGCCTTACGCGCGGCATCGCGGGCCCGTGCGGCGTCGACAATCTTGGCACAAATGAGCTTGGCATCGGCGGGGCGTTCGAGCAGAAACTCACTCAATTTCTGCGAAACGACATCTTCTACCGCGGGCCTGGCCTCTGATGAGACCAATTTCATCTTGGTTTGGGATGAAAACTTAGGATCTGGCATCTTGACCGACAAAACGCATACCAGGCCTTCACGCATATCGTCACCCGTAATCTCTACCTTGGCCTTCTTAGCGATGTCATTTTCTTCGATATATTTATTGATAACCCGCGTCATAGCGGCACGCAATCCTGTCAAATGTGTGCCACCATCGGATTGCGGAATATTATTGGTAAAGCATAACACCTGCTCTTGGTAACTACTATTCCATTGCATGGAGACTTCAGCACTAATGATTGCCTCACCCGCTTTAGACTCGCCGGTAGCTACAAAAATATTGGGGTGCAATGCGGTTTTCGCACGGCCAATATACTCAACAAAACCCTTTACCCCGCCCGAAAAGGAAAAGTTCTCATGTCGGCCATCGCGCTCATCGATCAGCTCGATCTTAACGCCATTATTTAAAAACGATAGCTCGCGAATCCGTTTAGCCAAGATCTCATAATGAAACTCTACCAGACCAAAGATCTCTTCATCCGCACTAAAATGCACCTCGGTGCCGTTTCTTTTGGCCTCGCCAACAACTCGTAGAGGCGAGACCTCAACCCCCTTTTGTTGTTCTAATAGCCGATTAACCGCCGCGCCACGATTAAACTCCATAAAATATGCCTTGCCGTCACGGCGAACCGTTAGCTTAAGCCATTTAGATAGTGCATTGACACAGGAAACACCGACACCATGCAAACCGCCAGAAACCTTGTAGCTATTTTGATTAAACTTTCCGCCCGCATGTAATACACACATAACGATCTCTGCCGCTGATCGCTTAGGTTCATGTTTATCATCAAATTTAATTCCGACGGGGATGCCGCGCCCATTATCGGTAATGGCAATGGAGTTGTCTGTGTGGATAATAACTTTAATATCATCGCAATAACCCGCTAAGGCCTCGTCAATGGCATTATCCAATACCTCAAAAACCATATGGTGTAAACCGGTCCCGTCCTGGGTGTCGCCAATGTACATTCCTGGGCGCTTGCGTACGGCCTCTAGGCCTTCTAATTGTTGGATGCTGGATTCGTCGTAGTTATCAGACATGTGTTTTGCCTTGGTTAGATATTAAATATTTTTAAAACTTAAATGCGCATGGGCATAACAACATAATTAAAGTTATCTTCACCCGGAATATTTATAAGCAAGCTAGAGGTTGAATCGTTTAACGACAATTGTATTGTTTCGCAGCTTACATTATTAAGTATGTCAAGCAAATATTGCACATTAAAACCTATGTCTATAGGCTCATTATTATATTCAATCTCAAGATCTTCTTGTGCTTCTTCTTGTTCATTATTATGACAAATAATTCTTAAATTATTTTCTGTTAAAACAACGCGAATTCCTTTGTTTTTATCATTTGTTAAAATAGCGGCGCGGGCAATTGATTGATTTAAGAGTTGCCTATTTATTAAAATCGTTTTTGTATACCCAGAAGGTATAACGCGTTTGTAATCAGGGAATTTTCCATCAATAATTTTACTTCTTAGCTCAAAACTATTTTGTTTAAATACAACTTGTGTGGCGCTTAATTGAATTTCAATGGGGTCGTTATTGTCACTCAGTAATTTAATTAGCTCTATAACTGCTTTTCTAGGAATAATAACATCTAACTGTTTTGTGATTTCAACATCTAATTGGATACTATCTATAGCAAGTCGATGCCCGTCTGTTGCTGCTGCAATTAACATGGAATTATTGATAGACAATAGTATTCCATTTAAATAATAGCGAATATCTTGCACTGCCATTGCATACTGGATCTTTGTCAATAAATCTCTAAAGGCGTCCGCAGATACTGCAAATTTTAATCCTTCAGTGTCTGACAATTGCATTTGAGGAAAATCATTGGCCGGGAGTAATTGTAAAGAAAATTTACTTTTTCCCGCATTTATTTTTAATAAATCTGTGCTTGCCTGTAAAGTAATATCTATTTCTGCTGGCAATGAACGAGTAATATCTAAAAATTTACGCGCTGAAACAGTAAATACAGAATTTTCTGAATCTATACCATCTGTCTCGGTAGAGATTTGCAACTCTAGATCTGTGCCAACAATACGAAGTTTTTTATTTTTCGTCTCTATTAGTACATTAGATAATATAGGTAGCGTATGTTTTCGTTCAACAACGCCTACTACAGCACTTAAGGGCTTTAAAAGTTGTTCGCGGCGGATTTTAATATTAGACATATATTTTCTTAGTAGTCTTTAATAGGTGAGGCCTGTTTATGGGGATAACTCTATAATACTATTATTTATCAAAATGTTACAAACAATAAAAAGGGTTGGTAACTATGTGTTTTACAGACCTTAAAAAGGTGGAAAACTTTTGCATCTTTAAAATCCTATGATTATTTAACATGTTATCCACGCATTTTCCTTGTAGTTATCCAGTTAATACTTGCGCAAGCAGCGCGTAGTCGCGCCTTAAATTATTGTCTGTCGTGCGAAGCTCTTCTACCCTACGCAGGGCATAAAGTACGGTTGTATGATCTCGCCCACCAAAGGCGTTGCCTATCTCAGTGTAGCTTAGATTGGTTAGTTCTTTTGCTAGGTGCATGGCAATCTGACGAGGTCGAGCAATGGCTTGGGTTCGTTTAGGGGAAAACAGGTCACTGGTCTTTAGTTTATAGTAATCTGCTACAATTTTCTGTATATTTTCAATGCTAACTTGGCGACCTTGGGCTGCGATGAGGTCTTTTAATGCCTCTTTGGCAAGCTCTACACTTAAAGGTTTTTCATTGAATTTACTATAAGCGATGACGCGTTTAAGGGCTCCTTCAAGTTCTCTGACATTGGATCGTACTTGTTTGGCAATAAAAAAAGCGATGTCTTGGTTTAGTTTTATATGATCTTGTAAGGCTTTGTTCATCAGGATGGCAACACGCATCTCTGAGTCAGGGGGCTCTAAGAGTACCGTTAGCCCCCAGGCGAAGCGGGACTTCAGGCGTTCTTCGATGCCTTCCATGTCTTTAGGAAAGGCATCGCTAGTTAGGATAACTTGTTTTCCAGATTCTATCAAGTTATTGAAAGTATAGAAGAACTCTTCTTGAGTACGGTCTTTTCCAGCGAAAAACTGGATGTCATCGACCATGAGGAGATCAAGATTGTCGTATTTTCCTTTGAAATCATCGAAGGCTTTGTTTCTAAAGGCCCGCACCATGTCGCTGACATAGCGTTCAGCATGAACATAACATATCTTGGCCTGAGGGTTCAAGGCTAACATTTTATTGCCAATAGCATGTATTAAATGGGTTTTTCCTAAACCAACCCCGCCATATACAAACAGTGGATTGTAACTTTTCCCTGGATTCTCTGCGATCTGTAGGCCTACGGCGCGTGCCAGCTCGTTGGCCTTACCGGGGACAAAGCTTGTAAAATTCAACAAGGGATTTAGTCGTGATTCTACCTTAGACACCGCCCCGGGAGGTTTGGACGTCTCAGGGCTTATCCGGGGGGTGCCGCCTGAGGCCTTGGAGGGTGTGTTGGCTAGAGGGGGTTTCGCGGCTTCTGCTATCTCAATAGAGATGTTAGCCGGGCTTGCAAGGTGCGCTTCGGCAAGGCGGGATATCTCGGATAAAAAACGCTCCTTGACATACGCAGCGACAAAGCGGCTGGGGGCTTTGATGCACAGGCCGCCCTTCAGTGCTTCGGCGCGTAGGGGCTTGATCCATGTGTTGTATTGTTGCGTGTTTAGCCTCTCCTGGAAGTGCGCTAAACAAAGCATCCAGAAGTTATCCATGGCTGAAAATGCGTGAAGGACTCATAAAGTAGTGAGGCATTGTACATGGGTACAGCCATTACCGTTGCCTGTTGACGAAATGTTTGACAAAACAGGGGATTTTGGGGTCTAATCGCGCTCTTTCCGATCCAGCTTAAAGCGAGACTAGCATGAAACGCACCTATCAGCCCTCTACCGTACGCCGCAAGCGCACTCATGGTTTTCGCGCACGCATGAAAACCAAAGGTGGCCGTGCCGTGATCAATGCGCGTCGCGGTAAGGGTCGTTCGCGTCTCGCTGTCTAAGCCTCGTTTAGGCATTATTAGAGTGTGAACACGGCTTCATTGCAGGTTGACCAGCGCTTTGCTTGGTCTAAGAAGCTTAGAAAAGCGGATGATTTTTCATCCGTTTTTCGTTTGCGTCCGGGGTCTAGCCAGACTACTGCACGCGCCACTAACGGCGTTCATCCCCAGCCGTCGCACGCAGTCTTTAAGCAACGGGGCACTTATCTTGAGGTTTTTGTCCGGCCCAATCAGGTCGGCTATGCGCGTTTGGGCTTGATGATCCCTAAACGCGTTTTGCCCCGTGCGGTGGATCGTAACCGGGTGAAGCGCTGGGTGCGGGAAGTTTTTCGTATTCATCAAGACGAATGGGTGCATCTTGATGTTATCGTTCGCCTGATGTGCGTGCAGGGCCTAGATTGGGCCCGCCCTAACCTACAAGCAGAGTGTCTCGTGTTGATGCGCCAGACGCAGTCACGAGCTGTAGATATTTGTAACCCCATTAATTATCGAGATTAGTATGGACATTCAGCGTTTACTTGCCATTGTGGTTTTCTCTCTCTCGCTCATGTGGTTATGGGAGGCGTGGCAAACCTATTCGCATCCTCAGCCCGTGGTGTCGACGGCGGTTCAAACAGGGGTGCCTGCATCGCCCGCTACGATCGGCGTGCCTACGCCCAGCGCGACGCCCGCAAATGTCCTTCCTGGCGCGGTAGCGGTAGCCTCCGCGCAGACTGAGCGCGGTGCGCGGGCGGTCATCCATACGGACGTGATGCGTGTAGAGATCGATGCACATGGCGGTGATCTGCGTGGTGTGGTGCTAACAAAATACCGTGCTGATGAGGATGGCGCCCAGCCGTTTACCCTGTTGCAAGAGCAGGCGGGTAAGGATTATTTTGCCCAATCCGGTTGGGTCGGCACAGGGGTCGGCACAGGATTCCCCACGCATAAGACGGTGTTTGAGATGCCGGCCGGTGAGCAAACCCTACCGGCGGGACAAAATACGCTGAAGTTAAGCCTCAAGGCGCGCGAGGGCGATCTAGAGTTGATCAAGACCTATACCTTTACGCGCGGCAGTTATCTGATTGAGGTCGATCAACAGGTGGTCAACCATGGCGCTACTCCGGTGAGCGCACAGGCCTATTTCCAGTTCCTGCGCCATGGCCAAGCCCCGGCGGGCGAGTCGATGATGATGCGCTCGTATACCGGGCCGGCCATGTATACCGAGGCGGGTAAGTTTCAAAAGGTCCCGTTTTCCGACATTGGCGATGGCAAGCCAGATCACATTACACAGGCCTCTGATGGCTGGATTGGCATGATCCAGCATCATTTTGTCTCGGCGTGGTTGCTGGGTACCGCGACGGATGCCCGTTCGCGGGAGTTCTTTACCAAGGCCTTAGGTCCCGATAGTTATACCGCTGGGATGATCTTGCCGCCGATGCAGGTCGCCGCACAGGGTCAGGGCAGCCTTAAGACCCGTCTATATGTTGGCCCGCAGGCCCTAGAACACATCGAGGCCTTGGCCCCCGGCATGGAATATGTGGTCGATTATGGTTGGTTGACCGTGTTGGCCTACCCCATTTTTATGCTCTTAAAGTGGATCTATCTGGTGGTGCCTAACTGGGGTTGGGCGATCATCCTGCTCACCATCATGATCAAGATGGCCTTCTATCCGCTGTCTGCGGCCAGTTACAAGTCGATGGCGAAGATGCGTAAGCTTGCGCCCAAGTTGCAACAGGTCAAAGACCGCTACGGCGATGATAAACAGAAACTGCACGAGCAGATGATGAAGGTTTATTCCGAGGAAAAGATCAACCCGCTCGGCGGCTGTTTGCCGATGTTGGTGCAGATTCCGGTCTTTATCGCCCTGTACTGGGTGCTGAGGGGCGCGGTGGAGTTGCGGCAAGCCCCGTGGGCGTTGTGGATTAGCGACCTGTCGGCGCAAGACCCGTATTACATCCTGCCGGTGCTAATGGCCGTGTCCATGTTCGTGCAACAAAAGATGAGTCCGCCGCCGACCGACCCGATCCAAGCCAAGATCATGATGTATATGCCGATTATGTTCTCGGTCTTTTTCTTCTTCTTCCCGGCCGGCTTGGTGTTGTACTGGATCGTCAATAACCTGATCTCTATCGCGCAACAATGGCGTATCAATGTGGTGGTGGATAGGGCCAATGCGGTTGTGAAAGACGGTGCAAAACACTAAGCCCGATGCGGACACCATCGCCGCCATCGCGACAGCGCCTGGGCGGGGTGGCATCGGCGTTATTCGCGTCTCTGGCCCTCGCGCCAGTCAGATAAGCCAGGCATTTTTAGGTCATTTACCGACCCCGCGCAAGGCGATTTATACCCCGTTCTTAGACGCCGACGGGGTCACGCTGGATGCCGGTTTGGTGTTGTGGTTCCCGGCCCCGCATTCCTATACCGGTGAGGATGTCTTGGAGTTGCAAGGTCATGGTGGGCCGCAGGTCTTGGCCCTCATCTTGGAGCGTTGCATCCAGCTCGGCGCGCGCCATGCCGAGGCGGGCGAGTTCACGCGCCGCGCCTACCTCAATGACAAACTCGATCTGGCTCAAGCGGAGGCGGTCGCCGATCTCATCGAGGCCGAAAGCCGTGAGGCGGCGCGGGCCGCCATGCGCACCTTGCAAGGTGCGTTCTCACAACAAATCACCCTCTTGGTGGCCGAGTTGATAGAGCTACGCGCCTTGGTCGAGGCCACGCTAGATTTCCCTGAAGAAGAGATCGATTTTTTAGAGCGCGCCCAAGCCTTTGCGCGATTGGCCGCGTTGCGCGCCCGCTTAGCGCAGGTCTTGCAAGAGGCACGGCAAGGCGTGCTGTTGCGCGAAGGCCTCAATGTGGTGTTGATCGGCCAGCCCAATGTGGGTAAATCCAGCCTGCTCAATGCCCTCGCCGGTTTTGAGGCCGCCATCGTCACCGAGGTGGCGGGCACCACGCGCGATACCGTCAAAGAGGCGATACAGATCGCCGGCGTGCCGCTACATATTACCGATACGGCGGGCCTGCGCGAGACCGTCGATCCGGTGGAACGGCTAGGTATTGCCCGTACATGGGAGGCGGTGGCCAAGGCCGATGTGGCCATCCTGCTTGTCGATGCCCAGCATGGCGCCGGTCCGAATGAGGCGGCCATCTTGGCGCGCTTGCCGGCCATCCCGTGTCTAACGGTGCATAACAAGATAGACCTCATGGCGGAGGCCGCGCATGTCTCTGATGCGGGTGATGAACTGTGGTTATCGGCCAAACACGGCGAGGGCTTAGACACCCTGCGCGAGCGTTTATTGTCCCTGGCTGGTTGGCAGACGCAGGCCGGCGGCACCTTTCTGGCACGGCAACGCCATGTCGATGCGATACGCCAAGCCGAGGTTCATCTACAGCACGCTGAGACTGTCGCCCGCGCGGCGTTGGATCTCTTGGCCGAAGAGCTACGCCTAGCGCAAACCGCGTTGGCACGCATCACGGGAGCGTTTAGCGCCGACGATCTGCTGGGCGAGATCTTCGGGCGGTTTTGCATCGGTAAGTGAGATGAGCAACCGCGCCGGAACGCCCCTTGCGCATCCCGATACGGCGGCGCTGAGCTGGCGCGTCATCGTGGCCGATCTGTTTTCACATCGCGCGGCGTTATACAAGGGGAATCTGGCCGCGGTCTTGGCCGTGGCTGCGGCTGTGCCGGTGCCCTTGTTCCTGCCCATCCTCGTGGATGAGGTCTTGTTGCAAAAACCGGGCGGTTTTATCAGCGCCGTAGGGCCGTTTTTTCCAGTGGGTTGGCATGGCCCTATTCTTTTTACCCTTGCGGCGCTTGGGTTGACGCTCAGCCTGCGTCTCGCGGCTATCCTCCTAAATGTCTGGCAGGCGCGCACCTTTTCGTTGGTTTCCAAGGCGGTGGTGTTTCGTATCCGTGAGCGTTTGTTGCGTCACCTCGAGCGGGTGGCCTTGTCGGAATATGAGACCTTGGGCACGGGGCGGGTGACTTCGCATTTCATCACCGATGTGAACGCCATCGATCATTTTCTCGGGGCGACGGTGTCCGGGTTCCTCGTGGCGGTGCTCTCCATTGTTGGGGTGGCGGGCGTCTTGTTGTGGATGCATTGGCAACTGGCCTTGATTATCCTGTTGCTAAATCCACTGGTTATCTTGTTCTCTACGCGCCTAGGGAAGAAGGTGAAGCAGTTAAAACTTAAAGAGAATCAATCGTTTGAGATTTTTCAGGAGGCATTGACGGAGACCTTGGAGGCCTTGGCGCAGGTGCGCGCGATGAATCGTGAGCGGCATTACCTCGGGCGAGTCATCGATAAGGCGGCGGATATCCGCCAGCATGCGGCGGCCTTTGCCTGGCAGTCCGACGCGATGGGGCGGATCTCGATGTTTGTATTCTTGGCCGGCTTTGATGTCTTTCGGGCGGTGGCCATGCTCATGGTCGTGTATTCGGGGCTGAGCATAGGCGAGATGTTGGCGGTGTTTGGCTATTTGTGGTTCATGATGGGGCCGGTGCAGGAGATCGTGAATATCCAGTATAGCGGGCACGCGGCACAGGCGGCCTTGGGGCGCTTGAATGCCTTGATCGCTTTGGGCCCGGCGCCGGTCGCGCCCGTCACAGTGGCTGTCGCTAATCCCTTTCTTGGGCAGGTCACGGTAGCCTTGGCGTTGCGGGATATCCGTTTTGAGTACGCGGCAGATAGGCTTGGGGATGCGGCCGAGGTGGTCTTAAACGGGGTCTCGCTGACCTTGGCGGCGGGCGAGAAGGTCGCCTTGGTCGGCGCTTCCGGGGGCGGCAAGTCAACCCTGGTGCAGGCGCTGTTGGGTCTTTATCCGGTTAGCGCGGGGGAGATCCGTTATGGTGGCGTGCGGGTGCAAGATATTGGCTGGGATACGGTGCGCGAGCATGTGGGCGTGGTGTTGCAGCACCCGGTACTTTTTAATGCCACGGTGCGCGAAAATCTAAGCATGGGCCGTCCCTGTGATGATGCCGCGCTGTGGCATGCGTTGGCGGTGGCGCAGATGGAGGGTTTTGTCCGGGCCTTGCCGCAGGGTTTGGATGCGATCGTGGGTCGCAATGGGGTGCGCCTTTCGGGTGGGCAGCGGCAACGCTTGGCGATTGCGCGCATGGTCTTGACCGACCCTAAGGTGGTGATCCTTGATGAGGCCACCTCGGCCCTGGATACCGAGACGGAGCGCGCCGTGCACCGGGCTATGGCCGATTTTTTGCGCGGCCGCACCACCTTGATCATCGCGCATCGCCTGTCGGCGGTGCGCCAGGCCGATCGCATCTTCGTGTTTGAGGCAGGTCGTATTGTCGAAGAGGGCGATCACGATGGTCTGATCCGTCAGGGTGGTTTGTATCGAACCCTGTATGGCGAGCACTGACGGTTTCACGTGAAACTTTTCACGCGCCAGGGCGGGCTGAAGCCCGCCTTGCAGCGAGCATAGCGACCGCGTCCGTAGGGGCCAGCTTACTGGCGAATGGCCGTCGTTTTCGCGGGCAAGCCCGCTCCTACGAGGGGATAAACCCACGAGGCTGTGCGGCTTCGTCCTGTGGGGCGGGCTTCCGGCCCGCGCTCCCAGGTGCGCCCATGACATAGACCAGAGATAGGTCTTCGCCTTCGTTTGCACGCGGTAAATCACATGGCGCCTTGAGTTTATAGGCTCACCTTGCCTTGTTTCACGTGAAACATCGGCGGTGTTTGCGGCGCGGTAGTGTTATGATCGCCTCCCCTTGGAGGTGTTGATGGATTTCCCCAAAAGATTCGATGTTATTGTGGTGGGCGGCGGCCATGCGGGCACCGAAGCGGCCTTGGCCAGCGCGCGCATGGGGCGCGAAACCCTGTTGTTGACACACAATATAGATACCCTCGGGGCGATGTCTTGCAATCCATCTATCGGCGGCATAGGCAAGGGGCATCTGGTGCGCGAGGTCGATGCACTGGGCGGTGCGATGGCCTTGGCGACCGACCAAGCCGGGATCCAGTTTCGTACCCTGAATGCCAGCAAAGGCCCGGCGGTACGCGCGACACGCGCACAGGCGGATCGCGTTTTGTATAAGCGGGCGATTCGTGGCCGGTTAGAGAATCAGCCGTGCCTGACCTTGTTTCAACAGGCGGTGGACGATCTGTTGTTGGACGGCGACCGCATTAGCGGCGTGCGCACGCAATTGGGCGTGGTGTTTCATGCCCGCTCGGTGGTGTTGACGACGGGTACCTTTTTAGATGGGCTGATCCATGTCGGGCTGGAAAGTTTCCGTGCCGGGCGACTCGGTGATCCGCCGTCCGTCTCGTTGGCGGCGCGCCTTAAAGAGTTGGCCTTGCCGGTGGGCCGTCTTAAGACCGGCACGCCGCCGCGCATTGATGGCCGCAGCATTGATTTTTCGGTCATGCAGGAGCAGCCGGGCGATACGCCAGAGCCGGTGTTTTCTTTTATGGGTGACCGGGCGATGCATCCGCGCCAGTTGCCGTGCTGGATTACGCATACTAACCCGCGCACCCATGACATCATCCGCGCTGGGCTGGATCGCTCACCGCTCTATACGGGGGTGATCGAGGGGGTGGGGCCGCGTTATTGCCCGTCTATCGAGGACAAGATTACGCGCTTTGCCGGCAAGGATGGGCATCAGATCTTTCTTGAGCCGGAGGGGCTGGAGACGCACGAGTTTTATCCGAATGGCATCTCGACCAGCCTGCCGTTTGATGTCCAGTTGGGCCTGGTGCATTCGATCGCTGGGCTGGAGCGCGCCCATATCCTTCGTCCCGGCTATGCCATTGAATATGATTATTATGATCCACGCGGCCTTAAGCCCAGCCTAGAGACGCTGGCGATAGCCGGGTTGTTTTTTGCGGGGCAGATTAATGGTACAACGGGTTATGAGGAGGCGGCGGCGCAAGGCTTATTGGCGGGGCTGAATGCGGCGCTTTATGCGCGTGAGGCGACGGCGTGGTGGCCGCGCCGTGATGAAGCCTATCTGGGCGTGATGGTGGATGACCTGACTGTGCGCGGCGTGTTGGAGCCGTATCGGATGTTTACCAGTCGGGCGGAGTATCGTCTGTCGCTGCGTGAGGATAATGCCGATGCGCGCCTGACCGAGCAGGGGCGCAGGCTGGGTTTGGTGGATGATGTCCGTTGGGCGGCCTTTGCGCGTAAACAAGAGGTCGTGGCGCGGGAGACGGAACGGCTTAAGACGACTTGGGTAAACCCGGCGCTGTTGTCTGCGGCTGAGGCCGAACGGGTGCTGGGGCAGGCGATAGAGCATGAATACAACCTCTTTGATCTGCTGCGTCGTCCAGCGGTGCAGTATGCCGATCTTATGAGCTGGTCGGCCTGCGTGCCGGCCGTGGGGCCTGCGGTGATGGATCCTGCCGTGGTGGAGCAGATTAGCATTGAGGCCAAATACGCCGGTTATGTCGAGCGTCAGCGCGAAGAGGTGGTGCGCGGCCGCCAGCAGGAGGAGACACTCTTGCCGGAGGGCCTGGATTACGCGCAGATCCCCGGCCTGTCGATCGAGGTGCGGCAGAAATTGGCGCAGGTCAGGCCGGCGACCTTGGGGCAGGCGGCGCGCATCTCCGGCGTGACGGCGGCGGCGATCTCGGTGCTGATGGTGTACCTTAAACGGCGCGCGGCAGGGCCGTCTGTAGGGAAAACGGTGGAGCAGTCGGCATGAGCGGGGTGGCGGAGATGCCTGACGCATTGGCGCTAGATTTGGCCGTAGGCCTTGGGGCGATGGCGATAGACCTGGCGCCGACGGTGCAGGCGCAGCTTTTGGATTATCTGGCCTTGCTGCAAAAATGGAATAAGACCTACAACCTAACGGCGATTGCCGAGCCGGAGCGGCAGTTGACGCATCATCTGCTCGATAGTTTGGCCCTGTTGCCGTATGTGGGTGCGGGCCCGCTGCTGGATGTGGGCAGTGGGGCGGGTTTGCCGGGCATCCCTTTGGCCTTGGCGCGGCCTGAGCTACGGGTGACGCTGATGGATGCCAGTCATAAGAAGGCCGCATTTATGCGTCAAGCGGTGATTGAATTGGGCCTGACGCGCCGGGTGACGGTGCTGCATGGCCGGGTTGAGGCCTTGCAGGCGGGGCCGTTTGCGCAGATTACGGCGCGGGCCTTTGCAGATTTGAACGATTTCACCCGCCTAACGGCACATCTGTTGGCGGCAGGCGGTGAGTGGCTGGCGATGAAAGGGGTTTACCCCGCTGATGAGATCGCCCAACTCAAGGGGGTCGTCGTGACGGCTGATTTTCCATTAACGGTGCCGGGTTTGTCGGCGCAGCGTCATCTGTTAGTGTTGCGGCCGGATGATGTACAGGATACGAACAGCGAGGGGGCGTGATGGCGCAGATATTGGCAGTAACCAATCAAAAGGGCGGGGTCGGCAAGACTACGACGACGGTTAATTTGGCGGCGGGGTTGGCGCAATTAGGCCAGCGCGTCTTGTTGGTCGATCTTGACCCGCAAGGCAATGCGACCATGGGCAGTGGCGTTGAAAAACGCCACCTGACGAAGACGGTGTATCAGGTGTTAGTGGGCCAGGCGAGCTTGCAAGAGGCGCGCGTTGTGGCGGCTAAGAATGGTTATGATGTCCTGCCGGCTAATCGAGAGTTGGCCGGCGCGGAGGTTGAGCTGGTCGATGAAGAGCGGCGGGAGTTTCGCTTGCGTGCGGCCCTAGATGCGGCGCGTGCGGATTATGATTTTATGTTGATCGATTGCCCGCCGGCGCTTAATTTGTTGACCATCAACGCGTTGACGGCGGCTGACGGGGTGATGATCCCTATGCAGTGTGAGTATTTTGCCTTAGAGGGATTGTCTGATCTGGTCAATACCGTGCGCCTGATCAAGGGTCGCCTGAATCCCGGCATCGAGATTGCCGGCTTGGTGCGAGCGATGTATGACCCGCGCAATCTATTGTCACAACAGGTCTCTGAGCAGCTAAAGCAGCATTTTGGCGACAAGGTCTATGACGCGATCATCCCGCGCAATGTTCGCTTGGCCGAGGCGCCGAGTCATGGCCTTTCGGTGTTGGCCTATGACAAGGCGTCTAAGGGCGCACAGGCGTATTTACAACTGGCGCAGGAACACTTGCGCCGCCATTCGGGGAGATAAAACATGGCAAAACTAAAGGGTTTGGGGCGTGGATTGGATGCCTTGTTGGCAGACGATGTGCAGAGCGAGGGTGAGCGCTTACTCTTGTTGCGTTTGGATCAATTGGTGCCGGGTAAGTATCAGCCACGCACCCACATGGATGAGACGCACTTGGCCGAGTTGGCGGAGTCCATTCGTAGTCAAGGTCTGATCCAGCCCATCTTAGCGCGTGGCCTGCCGGGCGGCGGTTACGAGATCATTGCCGGGGAGCGGCGTTGGCGCGCGAGCCATCTGGCCGGGCTGACCGAGGTGCCGGTTTTGGTGCGTAATGTCCCGGATGAGGCCGCGCTCAAGATGGCCTTGGTGGAAAATATCCAACGCGAGGACCTTAACCCGCTGGAAGAGGCCTTAGGTCTGCAACGCTTGATTCAAGAGTTTGGTATGACGCATCAAACAGCGGCGGAATCGGTGAGTCGCTCGCGTTCGGCGGTGTCAAATCTGCTGCGCTTGTTGCAATTGGCGAAGCCGGTACAAGCCCTGTTAATGGAGGGACGTATTGATATGGGCCATGCGCGCGCCTTGTTGCCGCTCAAACCTGCTGCTCAGATCGATGCCGCGCATGAGATTGCGCGGCGCGGTTTGTCGGCGCGTGAGGCCGAGAAGCTTGCCGCGCGCATGTTGGCGCCGCCGCCGGTTCAGCGCGAAAAAGATCGTGATGTCATGAGGTTGGAGGAGGAGCTGGCGGAACGCTTTGCGACCGCGGTGCAGATCGCGGCGAATCGCAAGGGCGTGGGGCGGGTCAGTTTTCACTTTGATAGCCTAGATCAACTCGATGCCTTGCTGGCGCGGATGCGCTAAAACACCACTATAAGAATATTTAATGGTTGCTTTGATGTTCTCAATCTCGTAGAATGGGCACCGTACAAATGACGAAGAGCTTTACGCGTGGTTTGTCCTTGCAGGGGCTTATTGCCACCTTGGGCGGCTTGATTTGTTGGGTCGTCTTGGGGTCTGCCTCGCTGGCATGGGGGTGGAGTGCGGGGGCGGCGATTGCGATGGCGCATTCTGGCCTCTTGGTCTGGCGCTGGTCGCAGGGTCGGCGAGTGTTTACGAGCGATCCTGGTCGTCATGTGATGGTTTTTTACCGCTCGGTGATCGAGCGTTATGTGTTAGTTATGGTCTTGTTGGCGGCGGTGTTGGGGGGGCTTCCAGGTTTGGATGCGCGTACCGTGTTGGCAGGCTTTGTAATGGGGCAGGTTGGGTGGCTAGCGGCTGCCTTGATCTGGCGTGACGGCGCTTAATGGCGCGCTTAAACAGAAGTTTAACGGAAATTTAACGGAACTGATTATGTCTGCAGAAGCACATACCTCCGCTGAATATATCAAGCATCACCTGCAAAACCTGACCTATGGTCAGCACGCAGACGGCTCATGGGGCTTGGCGCAGACGGCGGCCGAGGCCAAGGAAATGGGCTTCTTCGCCATCAATGTGGACACCATGGGGTTTTCCATCCTGTTGGGTGCGATCTTCCTGTTCCTTTTTCATGGCGTGGCCAAGCGTATCCAAGCCGGTGTTCCGGGCGGCATGCAAAACTTCGTCGAGTGGATCATCGAGTTCATCGACGGCGCGGTGCGCGGCTCGTTTACCTCCCGCAATAACATGGTTGCCCCGCTGGCCTTGACCATCTTCATCTGGATCTTCCTGATGAACCTGATGGATCTGTTTCCGATCGACTGGATCCCCGGTATTGCTACGCTCTTAGGGCTTCCGTTCATGAAGGTGGTGCCTACGACCGACCCGAACGCGACCTTTGGCATGGCGATCAGCGTGTTCCTGTTGGTGCTCTACTACAGCGTCAAGATGAAGGGCGTCGGCGGCTTTGTCGGCGAACTGACCCTGCAACCGTTTGGTAAATGGGGCCTACCCGCCAACCTGTTGCTCGAAGGCGTGAACCTGATCGCTAAACCCGTGTCGCTCGCGTTGCGGTTGTTTGGTAATATGTATGCCGGTGAGATGATCTTTATCCTCATCGCCTTGATGTTCTCGGGTGGCGCGGTGTTGGCGCTGACCGGTGGCGTGCTGCAATGGGCGTGGGCGGTGTTCCACATCCTGATCATCACCTTGCAGGCCTTTATCTTCATGACGCTGACCATCGTCTATCTGGACATGGCGCATCAGGAACATCATTAATCTATCTTTGACTTGTTGAAACAGGAGTAACAAATGACCGAAATTCAAGCTCTGCTTTTCATTGCTGGCGCCATCATGATGGGCCTGGGCGCACTCGGTGCCGCTGTCGGCATCGGCATCCTCGGCGGCCGTTTCTTGGAGGGCGCGGCGCGTCAACCGGAACTGATCCCGATGCTGCGTACCCAGTTCTTCATCGTCATGGGCCTCGTGGACGCTGTGCCGATGATCGCTGTCGGCCTGGCCATGTATGTCCTGTTTGCCGTTGCAGCCTAAGTTAATCTCAGCGTAACGAGCAGAAAGGAAGGCTTGGGGTATGAATATCAATATGACCCTGATCGGCCAGTCCATCACCTTTGCGATCTTTGTGTGGTTTTGCATGCGTTTTGTGTGGCCACCCATCGTCGCGGCCTTGGAGTTGCGCCGTAAAGAGATCGCCGACGGTTTGGCCGCGGCCGATCGTGGCCGCCACGAGTTGGAGCTGGCTTCGAAGCGCTCGGTGGATGCCTTGCACGAGGCTAAGCAGCGCGCCTCCGAGATCATTGCCTTGGCTGAAAAGCGTGCCGCTGAGGTGGTCGATCAGTCTAAGCACGATGCACAGGCCGAAGGCGAGCGCCAATTGACCTTGGCGCAGGCCGAGATTCAACAGGAAGTACACCGTGCGCGTGAGCAATTGCGCGAACAGGTGGCAGGTCTGGCGATTGCCGGTGCCGAGAAGATACTGCGTCGCGAGGTGGATGCTAAGACACACGCCGCGTTGCTCGAAGAGATCAAGAGCGGGATCTGATCATGGCCGAACTCACCACAATCGCGCGTCCGTATGCTGAGGCCGTGGCACAACTCGCTCGCGAGGGCGGGTCATGGCAGGCGTGGTCAGAGATGCTTGCCCTGTTGGCTGGCATCGCGTCTGACGCGCAGGTGTTGGACATGGCCCATAACCCGGCCATCCCGGCGGGGCGTGTGGTCGATCTGATCCTCGCGGTGGGCGGCGATCGTGTGAATGCGGATGCCGCAAACCTCGTGCGCCTCTTGGCCGAGAATAAGCGTTTGTCCTTGTTGCCGGTGGTGGCTGTCTTGTTTGAAGAGGCAAAAGCCCAGGCTGCGGGCGAAGTGGACGCCCACATCACGAGTGCCTACCCGCTGGATGAAGAACAAACCGCTGGCCTGCGCGCCCGCCTTGAGGCCCGTTTTGGGCGCACGGTGCAGGTGACGACCTCGGTCGATGTCGCCCTGATTGGCGGCGTGATTATCGCGGTGGGCGACGAGGTGATGGATGCCTCGGTGCGTGGCAAGATTGCTGACCTCGCGGTGGCGATGGCTGGCTAAAGTTAATGCAGTGCCTGTCTGTGGATGGTCCCAGACAGCTTGAAAAGATTGATGAACCCGGAGTCAGTATGCAACTTAACCCCTCTGAAATCAGCGCGCTGATCAAGAACCGCATCCAGAATATGGAGACCGGCTCGGAGCTGCGCACCCAGGGCACCGTCGTTTCGGTGACCGATGGCATCGTGCGTGTCCATGGCCTTGCCGAGGTGATGCAGGGCGAGATGCTCGAATTCCCGGGCAACACCTTTGGTATGGCCCTCAACCTTGAGCGCGATTCTGTGGGCGTCGTGGTGTTGGGCGAATACGAACACATCTCCGAGGGCGACACGGTGAAATGTACCGGCCGCATCCTTGAGGTCCCGGTCGGCCCCAGCCTGATTGGTCGTGTGGTGAACGCCTTGGGCCAGCCGATTGATGGCAAAGGCCCGGTCAACTGCACCGAGACCTCGCCGGTCGAAAAGGTCGCTCCGGGCGTGATTGCACGGCAATCCGTGTCGCAACCGATGCAGACTGGCCTGAAGTCGGTCGATGCGATGGTCCCGGTGGGTCGCGGTCAGCGCGAACTCATCATTGGCGACCGTCAGACCGGCAAGACGGCGGTGGCTATCGACGCCATCATCAATCAAAAGGGTACGGGCGTGACCTGTATCTATGTCGCCGTGGGCCAAAAGGCCTCGTCGGTCGCCAATGTGGTGCGCAAGCTCGAAGAGCATGGCGCGATGGCGCACACCATCATCGTCTCCGCGTCGTCGTCTGACCCGGCCGCGATGCAGTTCATTGCGCCTTACGCCGGTTGCTCGATGGGCGAGTGGTTCCGCGATCGCGGTCAAGATGCCCTGATCGTCTATGATGACCTGACCAAGCAGGCGTGGGCTTATCGCCAGATATCCCTATTGTTGCGCCGTCCGCCGGGCCGTGAAGCCTATCCGGGCGATGTGTTCTATCTCCACTCGCGCCTGTTAGAGCGTTCGTCGCGCATCAACGCGGCCGAGGTTGAGAAGCTAACCGGCGGCGCGGTGAAGGGCCAGACCGGTTCCTTGACCGCTCTGCCGATTATCGAAACGCAGGCTGGCGATGTGTCGGCGTTCGTGCCGACCAATGTGATCTCGATTACCGATGGCCAGATCTTCCTAGAGACCGATCTGTTTAACTCGGGCATCCGTCCGGCCATCAACGCCGGTCTGTCGGTGTCGCGGGTGGGTGGTGCGGCGCAGACCAAGGTCATCAAGAAGCTCGGCGGCGGTGTCCGTCTCGCCTTGGCGCAATATCGCGAACTGGCGGCCTTTGCGCAGTTTGCCTCTGACCTCGACGAAGTGACGCGCAAGCAATTGGAGCGCGGCAAGCTGGTGACCGAGCTGATGAAGCAGCCGCAATATGCCCCGATGTCGGTCTCGGCGATGGCGATCTCTTTGTTTGCCGTCAACCGGGGCTATTTTGATGATGTCGCTATCAATCGGGCGCTGGCGTTTGAATCGGCCCTGTTGGCCTTCCTCAAATCTAAATACGCAAGCCTGATGGACAAGATCGAGCAGGCCAAGGATATCGACGGCGAGGCGGACAAGAATCTGGTGGCCGCGATTGAAGACTTCAAGGCGAACGCGGCCTACTAAGGCTGGCGCGAGTTAGGTTAGAGAACTTAAAGGCAAAACATGGCAGCCGGCAAGGAAATACGCACCAAGATCAAGAGCGTAGAGAACACGCGCAAGATCACCAAGGCGATGGAGATGGTCGCCGCATCCAAGATGCGCAAGGCGCAGGAGCGGATGCGTCACGCCCGTCCGTATGCCGAGAAGATCGCGCAAGTGGCCGCTCACTTCTCCCATGCGCATTCGGAATACAAGCACCCCTTCTTGTTGAAGCGCGAGCAGATCAAGCGCGTAGGCGTGATCGTGGTGACGACGGATAAAGGCTTGTGCGGCGCATTGAATACCAATGTCTTGCGCATGACGGTCAACCGGATGCGCGAGTGGGACACGGCTGGCGTCGGCGTCGATGTCTGCGTCATTGGCAGCAAGGGGCTGGGTTTTATGCAACGCCTGGGCGCCAATGTCAGTTCGCAGGTAACGGCCTTGGGCGATACCCCGCACATGGAACGCCTGATCGGCCCGGTGCAGGTGATGCTGGAGGCCTATCAGAGCGGTAAGATCGATGCGCTTTACCTAGTCTATAGCCGTTTTGTGAACACCATGAAGCAAGAGACGCGTCAACAGCAGGTTCTGCCTCTGACCGATGAAGCGTCCCTTGGGAAGGTGGACAAGCATTGGGACTATATCTACGAGCCGGATGCCAAGGTCGTGGTAGATGCCCTGATGCAGCGTTATGTCGAGGCGTTGATCTATAGCGCGGTGGCCGAGAACATGGCCTGCGAGCAGTCGGCGCGGATGGTGGCCATGAAATCTGCGTCGGACAATGCCAAAGATGTGATTGGCGAGCTAAAACTGATCTATAACAAGACCCGTCAGGCCGCTATTACCAAAGAACTCAGTGAGATTGTGGCCGGTGCGGCTGCCGTTTAACGAGATAGACCTTATTTAAAATTTTTCAGGACCCTGAATAATGAGCCAAGGAAAAATTGTACAGATCATCGGCGCGGTGGTGGATATCGAGTTCCCCCGTGATGCGATGCCTAAGATCTATGATGCCATTACGATGGCCAGCCCAGCGCTGACCTTTGAGGTGCAGCAACAGCTTGGCGATGGCGTGGTGCGTACCATTGCCATGGGCTCGACCGATGGCCTGAAGCGTGGTCTGATGGTTGAAGGCACGGGCGCGGCCATTCAGGTGCCGGTGGGTCAAAAGACCCTAGGCCGCATCATGGATGTGCTCGGCGCACCGATCGACGAAAAAGGCCCGATTGGTGCCGAGGTGCATTGGGGCATCCATCGCAAGGCCCCGGCCTATGTCGATCTCGCCCCGGCGATGGAGATCCTCGAAACCGGCATCAAGGTTATCGACCTGATCATGCCGATCGCCAAGGGCGGCAAGGTCGGCCTGTTCGGCGGCGCCGGCGTGGGCAAGACCGTGACCCTGATGGAACTGATCCGCAACATCGCGGTGGAACACTCAGGCTTTTCGGTGTTTGCCGGCGTGGGTGAGCGCACCCGTGAAGGTAACGACTTCTATCACGAGATGACCGAAGGCGGCGTGTTGGACAAGGTGTCCTTGGTCTATGGCCAGATGAACGAGCCGCCGGGTAACCGTCTGCGCGTCGCCCTGACCGGCCTGACCATGGCCGAATACTTCCGCGACGAAGGCCGCGATGTGTTGTTCTTCGTTGATAACATCTACCGCTACACCCTCGCCGGTACCGAGGTCTCCGCGCTGTTAGGCCGGATGCCGTCTGCCGTGGGCTATCAGCCAACCTTGGCCTCGGAGATGGGCGCCTTGCAAGAGCGCATCACCTCGACTCGCACCGGCTCGATCACCTCCTTCCAGGCCGTCTATGTGCCCGCCGATGACTTGACCGACCCGTCGCCGGCGACCACCTTTGCCCACTTGGACGCGACCTTGGTGTTGTCGCGTCAGATCGCCGAGCTGGGCATCTATCCGGCGGTGGACCCGCTCGATTCGACCTCGCGTCAACTCGACCCGTTGGTCGTCGGCGAAGAGCATTATTCCGTCGCGCGGGCCGTGCAAGGCACGCTGCAACGCTACAAAGAGTTGCGCGACATCATCGCCATCTTGGGCATGGACGAGCTGGCCCCAGAAGACAAGCTGGCCGTGTCGCGGGCGCGTAAGATTCAACGCTTCTTGTCGCAGCCCTTCTTCGTGGCCGAGGCCTTCACCGGCGCGGCGGGTAAGTATGTCAGCCTGAAAGACACCATCGCGGCCTTCAAGGCCATCGTGGCGGGCGAGTACGACCATCTGCCGGAACAGGCGTTCTACATGGTAGGCACCATCGACGAGGTGGTCGAGAAGGCCAAGACCTTACAATAAACGCTGTAATAAGCGCGGAGAACGACTATGGCAATGACCATTCATGTAGATATCGTAAGCGCGGAGGCGGCCATCTTCTCCGGGCTGGCGGAGTTTCTGATCGCACCGGGCGAGGTGGGCGAGCTGGGGATTTACCCCCATCACACCCCCTTGATTACGCGCATCAAGCCCGGTTCTTTGCGCATCAAGCGGCCGGATATCGAGCAAGAAGAACTGATCTATGTCTCGGGCGGCATCCTTGAGGTGCAACCGGGTACGATCACCGTCTTGTCGGACACCGCCATCCGTGGCGCCGACCTCGACGAGGCGCGCATCCTTGAGGCCAAGCGGTCGGCCGAAGAAGCGATGAAGAATCGCGAGTCCGAGATGGATTACGCCCGTGCCCAAGCCGAGCTGGTCGAAGCGGTAGCTCAACTGCACGCCTTACAAAAGATACGCGGTCGGCATTGATACCGAGGGAGAAGCCCATTAAGCGGGACGCATCTTCACTCGTGTACGCTTTGGGTTCGCGAGCTATCCGGCTGCAAAGCATATGATTCCTTGCCCTCGGGGGCAATATGGATAGCAATCGCCTCCCTCATGCTGTGCCTTGCTTACACCATAAAATCATAGCATCTATGGCTCCTTCATGTCATGGATCCCTCCGCCGGATGAGACGGCGATCAGACAACAATAGGCGCACAGAGTCACGGGAGGGCTTGTTGTGAGCGATATTGTCAAGAGCAAGATTCGGCAGCTTTACTCTTTTCTGAAGGAAGCTAAGAGTGTTCGTAAGAGCATCGAAACCGAACTCGACATACTCTCTCGCAACGGGAGAATTCTTCTTAGTGGAGATGTGATTCGACTGCTGTAAAAGCGAGTGAATTGTTAGGGGTTTGCGCTGGCGGGGCGGTGCGACTTACGCGGATGAATCTCAAAAAAGGCTGCCTCGGCGGCCTTTTTTGTTGGGCGCATCCTTTATGATGCGGGTCTGTCTGAGAGGAAGCGATGATGATTAAAAAGATAGCGTGTGTGTTGGCCCTGTCGGCCGTATCAATGTTAGCGACGCACGGGGCTCAAGCGGCCAGTGTCGATGCGGTGCGGGTTTATAAGACCCAGGTCAAGACGGCTGATGGTGTCGAGGTGCCGTTGACCGTAGCGGTGCCTCCGGGCAAGGGGCCGTTTCCGCCGGTGCTGTTTGTCCACGCCAAACGCGGTTGGGATGAGGCCGAAGAGGCGCATGTGCGCGAGTTGGCGGCGCAGGGTTTTTTGACCGTGGCGCCGGACTGGATGAGTGGCCGCATGATCGAGCGTTGGCCCTCGGCGCATCTCCCAGAGAGTGAGTTAGATGTCGAGGCGGGGTTGGATTTCTTGCGCACCCATCCCGAGGCGTGTCGCGTCCCGGTGGGTCTCGTGGGGCAGTCGCGCGGGCCGTATTACACCGTGCGTCTGGCCGCCAAGCGCGGCAAGGATATCGCCGCCATCGTGAGTTATTACGGTCACATGCAAAACCCGAACGCGCCCGAGCCTGACCAGTTGTTCCGCATCGCGCCGGAGATCATGCAGATCAACACGCCGATGTTGTTTTTGATTGGCGAGAATGATTTTGAACTGCGGCGTATCGTCGGTGGTCGCGCCTTTTATGCCTTATGGGAGCGCGGCGTTCCGGTGGAATATCAGGTCTATCCCTTGGCGCGGCGTGCCTTCGATTTCCGCCCCGATCAGTCACCGGAAGAAAAGATCGCTGCCCGTCATGCTCGCCAGCGCGCTAAGGCGTGGCTGACGCAGTGGATGAAACTGGATGCACAAGGGCGTTGTCCTTAAGACGGATTTTCACACTAGCCGGTTTATAATCCGCGCATGACGCATTCGTTAAATATTGTGATCCTCGCGGCCGGCAAGGGCACGCGCATGAATTCCGACCTGCCTAAGGTCTTGCACCCGCTGGCCGGGCGACCGTTGTTGGGGCATGTGTTGGCGGCGGCGGATGCCTTGGCGCCGCAGCGCATCTGCGTCGTCTATGGTCACGGTGGCGAGACCTTGCCGCAGGCCATTGCGCGCCCGGAGTTGGCGTGGGCCTTACAAGCGCCGCAATTGGGCACCGGCCACGCCGTGCAGCAGGCGTTGCCGCACCTAGACGCTGCCGCAACGGTGTTGATCCTCTATGGCGATGTGCCCTTGATCCGCGCCGAGACCTTGGCCGCGATGCGCGCTATCGCCGATGAGGGGGCGCTGGCCGTGTTGACGGTGCACTTGGCGAATCCGTCTGGCTATGGCCGCATCGTGCGCGATGCCGCTGGGCGCGTGGCGCGTATCGTGGAACAAAAAGATGCGAGCGCGGATGAACTGGCGATCGCCGAGGTCAACACCGGCATCTTGGCGATCCCGCCGGGGTTGTTGGGTGGCTGGCTGTCGCGGTTAAAAAACACCAACGCCCAAGGCGAGTATTACCTGACCGACATCATCGCGATGGCGGTGGCCGATGGGGTGCGCGTCGTGCCCTGTCATCCGGTCGCCGAGTGGGAGGTGCTGGGCATCAATAGCCGCGCCCAACTGGCCGAACTGGAACGGCGTCATCAGGCCAACCTCGCCGCGGCATTGTTGACGGCGGGCGTGACCCTTGCCGACCCCGCCCGTTTGGATATTCGGGGCACGCTTGAGTGTGGCCGTGACTGCACCATCGACATCAACTGCATCTTCGAAGGTTCTGTTACGATGGGAAATGGCGTGAAAGTGGGCGCTCACTGCGTTATCCGTAATGCGGTCATCGCCGACGCTGTAGAGATCCAGCCGTTTAGCCATATCGATGGCGCGGAGATTGGCGCGAATAGCCGTATCGGCCCTTATGCCCGTCTGCGACCCGGCACGGTGTTGGCCGAGGAGACGCACATCGGCAACTTTGTGGAACTGAAAAACGCCCAGGTCGGGTTCAACTCCAAGATCAATCATCTGTCCTATGTCGGTGATGCGACGGTGGGCCGCCGGGTCAACATTGGCGCGGGGACGATTACCTGCAACTACGACGGCGCGAACAAGCACCGCACCGTCATCGAAGACGATTGTTTTATCGGTTCGGATACCCAACTCGTCGCCCCCGTGACGGTGGGCAAAGGCGCGACGCTGGGGGCCGGGACGACGCTAACGAAAGACGCGCCGGAGGGACAACTGACCCTGTCGCGCGCCAAACAAATAACTATAGCAGGATGGCAGAGACCCGTTAAATCTAAGTGATTGAGGGCTTTTATGAAGAAGAGTGTCGTTATTAGCGTGCTGCTCTTGGGTTGGGCAGCGCAGGGCGTACAGGGTGCGCCGATACCGGGCAAGGCGTATAGCATTGCCACCGACGGGCCCTCCGTGAGCACTTTTAGCTCGGAGGCCATGCCGCGTGCCCCGTCAAAAGACCCGGCGTTTGATGCGCGCACGGCGTTTAATTTCTTCGATTACAGCGTGGCACGGCGTGCATGGGAACCGATGGCGGAGGCGGGTTTGGCCGATGCACAGTTTGGGTTATATCAGATCCACTCGCGCGGGCTGTTGGTCGATCCTGATTCGGCGTTGGCGATGCACTGGCTTTTATTGGCCGCACCGCAGGGCCACGCCGGGGCGCAGTTTCACCTTGGTTTGGCGCATCTGCGCGGGGAAGGCGTCGAACACGATATCGAAGCGGCGTGGGTGTGGTTCAGCCGTGCTGAGGCGCAAGGCTATTCGGGCGCTACGCGAGCGCGCGTCTCGGTTGAGCGACGCCTCACGGCGTCGCAGTTGACGGCGGCGCGGCTATCGTTGGCGCCACGGTAAATGACCACACGGAGCGCGGGCGTCTCGCCTGCGCTCCCAAGGACACCCTCTTCGACAAGCATCGAGACGAACGGAAACATCCCTGCGCGGTAATCTATCCTCGCCGCGCCCCGAATCGCGTACACTTGCGGCGGCTTAACACGAGGGTGTGCGTATGTGCGGTATCGTAGCAACGGTAGGTGCGGGGAATGGGGTTCCGGTCTTGGTCGAGGGCCTGCGGCGGTTAGAATATCGCGGCTATGACTCCTGCGGTATTGCGGTGGTGCAACAGGGTAAATTACAACGCAGCCGCACCACGGCGCGGGTCGCCGAACTCAAGACGCAAACCGAAGCGCTGACGGGCGGCCTCGGCATCGCCCACACACGCTGGGCCACGCATGGCAAACCCGATACGCAAAATGCCCACCCGCATTGTTCGGGCGAGCTGATCGCCGTGGTGCACAACGGCATCATCGAAAACTACGAAGACCTGCGCCATCGCTTGCGCGCCATGGGTTATGTGTTTAACTCCGAGACCGACACCGAAGTGATCGCTCACTTGGTGCATATGGCCTACACGCTACCAGACACAAACTCGGCTGGCGATCTCTTGGCGAGTGTGCGGGCGGCGGTGGCCGAGTTACACGGCGCCTATGCGATTGCGGTCATGGCGGCCGATCAGCCGGATCTATTGATCGGCGCACGCGCCGGTTCGCCCTTGGTTGTGGCGCAGAGTGAGGGCATGCATTACCTCGCCTCGGACGCGCTGGCGGTGGCGGGCGCGGCGGTGCAGATGGCCTTTTTGGACGAGGGCGACCTCGTCGCGCTGACGGGTACGGGGCTGCACATCGAAGATCGCCACGGCCAGACGGTCACGCGACCATGGCAACCGGTGCAGGCCTTGTCGATGGCGGTGGAGCTGGGCCCCTATCAGCACTACATGCAAAAGGAGATCTTCGAGCAGCCGACCGCTGTGGCCGATACGCTGGATGAGCTACTACATATAGATGCATCCATGTTTGGCAGAGAAGCGGGCGCTCACTTCGAGGCGATAGACAGCGTTCTTATCCTCGCCTGCGGCACCAGTTATTACTCAGGTTGTACGGCCAAATATTGGCTGGAATCCCTCGCCGGTCTGCCGTGTCAGGTCGAGGTCGCCAGCGAATATCGCTATCGCGAGACCGTGCCTAATCCACGCGCACTCGTCGTCGTCATCTCGCAATCGGGCGAGACCGCAGACACCTTGGCCGCCTTGCGTCACGCCCAATCGCTAGGTCATACGCACACCCTGACGATCTGCAATGTCGCCACCAGCGCCATGGTGCGCGAGACGGCGTTGGCCTTCATCACCCGCGCCGGGGTCGAGATCGGCGTCGCCTCGACCAAGGCCTTCACCACGCAACTGGTCGCCCTCTACCTGCTCACCCTAACCCTTGCCAAACAACGCGGGCGACTCGACGCGGCGCAGGAAACAGAGGCGATACACCAACTGCGCCACCTGCCGCAAGCGCTCAATGCCGTGTTGGCCTTAGAGCCGCAGATCATCGCCTGGTCAACCGCCTTTGCGTGTTGCGAAAATGCCCTGTTCTTGGGACGCGGCCTGCACTACCCCATCGCCCTTGAAGGCGCGTTAAAACTGAAAGAGATCTCCTACATCCACGCCGAGGCCTATCCGGCGGGCGAGTTAAAGCACGGCCCGCTCGCCTTGGTGACCGAGGCCATGCCCGTTGTCGTGGTCGCGCCCAATGACGCGCTGTTGGAAAAACTCAAAAGCAATATGCAAGAGGTGCGCGCGCGCGGCGGTCAGTTGTATGTCTTCGCCGATGCCGATTCGCACATCGTCAACAGCGACGGCATTGCGGTCATCCGCATGCCCGAACACTACGGCCCGCTGTCGCCCATCCTCCATGTCGTCCCGTTGCAGCTTTTGGCCTACCACACCGCCTGCGCGCGCGGCACCGATGTAGACAAACCGCGTAATCTGGCCAAATCGGTGACGGTGGAGTAACGCCGCGTCTAGATCTTCGGCAAGGTGACGCCGGTTTGGCCTTGGTATTTGCCGCCGCGATCGCGGTAGGAGGTCTCACAGACCTCGTCGGATTCGAAGAACAACATCTGCGCTACGCCCTCGTTGGCGTAGATGCGCGCTGGTAGCGGTGTCGTGTTGGAAAACTCTAGCGTGACATGGCCTTCCCACTCCGGCTCCAAGGGCGTTACATTGACGATGATGCCGCAGCGTGCATAGGTCGATTTTCCGAGGCAGACGACCAGCACATTGCGCGGGATGCGGAAGTATTCGACCGTGCGCGCTAAGGCGAAGGAGTTGGGCGGGATGATGCAGGAATCGCCTTCGACCTCGACAAAGCTGCTGGGGTCAAAGTGTTTGGGGTCCACGATGGTGCTGTTGATGTTGGTAAATAGCTTGAACTCGCTGGCGCAGCGGACATCGTAGCCATAGCTGGAGGTGCCGTAGGAGACGATGCGCTCGCCGTCGCGGGACTTGATTTGGCCCGCTTCGAACGGCGCGATCATGTCATGTTCTTGCGCCATTTGGCGGATCCAGCGATCGGATTTGATGCTCATGGTGTCTTCCAAAAGTCTCATAAAAAAACCGCGCTCGGGTAACCCCGGCGCGGTCGATATGTTACCCGAAGCGGCGTGTTTAGGTGTTCTGAATCACGATGCTGGGGAACTTGGCGGAGTGATCGACGGCGAGGTCGCCGACCTTGACTGCGACACGACGGGCGATGCCGTGGTAGATCTCGGCGATGCGCGATTCCGGTGCGGCGACCACGGTCGGGGTGCCGGCATCGGTCTCGACGCGGATGCGCATGTCCAGCGGCAGGCCGCCCAAGAACTCGGTGTTGTAGTCGTCGCACATCTTTTGGCCGCCACCGACGCCGAAGATCGGTTCTTCGTTGCCGCACTTGGAGCAGATGTGTAGCGACATGTTTTCGACCACGCCGAGGATGGGCACGCCGACCTTTTCAAACATCTTCAAGCCTTTGCGCGCATCGATCAGGGCGATGTCTTGCGGCGTAGTGACGATGACCGCGCCGGTGACCGGGACGCGTTGTGCCAAGGTGAGCTGGATGTCGCCGGTGCCCGGCGGTAGGTCGACGACGAGGTAATCGAGGTCTTTCCATTTGGTGTTGTTGAGCAGTTGCTCCAAGGCCTGCGTGACCATGGGGCCGCGCCAGACCATGGGCGTATCGACATCGATGAGGAAGCCGATCGACATGGCTTGTATGCCGTGGCCTATCATCGGCTCTAGCAATTGGCCGTCTTCGGATTCGGGACGACCGTTGATGCCCAGCATGGTCGGTTGCGACGGGCCGTAGATGTCGGCGTCCAGCATGCCAACCTTGGCGCCCTCGGCGGCTAAGGCCAGCGCGAGGTTGACGGCGGTGGTCGATTTGCCCACGCCGCCTTTGCCGGAGGCGACCGCAATGATGTTTTTCACGCCGGGGATGAGCTTCACGCCCTTTTGCACGCTATGCGCGACGATCTTCCACGACACCGTCGCGGTAGCGCTGTCCACGCCAGCGATCGCTTTGATCGCGGCCTCGACCTGCGCCTTGATGCGGTCGATGACGGTCTTGGCGGGATACGGTAAAACCACATCCAGCGTCACCGCGCCGCCGTTGATCTTGATGTTGCGCGCTGACTTGGTGGCGATGAAATCTTGACGGGTGTTAGGATCGATCAGCGCTTTTAGCGCGTCTTGCACTTGCTGTTCAGAAACGGACATTGTAAAAAAACCTTTAAAAATAACGATCGGGCCACGGGCGTGGTTAATACTTGACTATTTTACTCGGGATCGCGCGTATTGGGAACCCCAGCGTGAGGCCTTAATCGTTTAGTTCTTGATGAATATCAGCAAAGGTCGCTGCCGAGGTGAGATGCGGCATGGCCGCGCCGAGCTGTCGGCTGATCTGCGAGATCGAAAACAGGCCGCGCACGATCTGGCTACGATCGGCGCTGCGCTCGACCACCATGGCGTGTTGGCGGCCTTGTTTCTGCAAGGTGGCCACGACGCTGCCCACCGACGCGCCCTTTAGGTCGTCGATACATAGGCACTCTAAGCGTTCGCGCGGGGTCATCACATCCTTGACCAAGACGTCTTCGTGGGGGATGCCCTGGCTGCGCGTCACCTGCATGGGCTTCTCGCCGGTCAGGTCGGTCGCCGTAATGAGGCCGAGGATGGCGTTTTCGTTGTCCACCACCATCAAGAGACGCACGCCACGGTGGATCATCTTGGCGCGAGCTGCCTCGACGCTCTCTAGCGGAAAGATGGTATAGGCGGTCGTGCGTGTAAAGTCAGTCATCGCATCGGTGGCCGGTGCATTGATATCCACGGTCTCCGGTAAGGCCTGAAATGGCTTATGAAAGCTGGCCCCTTTTTGCAAGGGCACGATAGGCAACGGCTGGTGGCTACGGGTCATGAGAGGTCCTCTAGCTTAGGTGTCGTATTAGTCCGCGAGTTTAGGCGCGGTGCGTTTTTAATGTGATGCAACAGATGCCGTTCGAGTTCGCCCAAGGCTAGGCGATAGACCGCTTGCTTGAACTCCACGACCTCGCTGGCGGGTTGCCAATAGTCGTGCCAACGCCATGCGTCAAACTCCGGGTGCGAACTCGCGCGCAGGCTGACATCGCTGTCACGCCCAACGAGGCGCAACAGATACCAGATCTGCTTTTGGCCACGGTACATCCCGCGCCAATCGCGTTTGATCCACGCCTGCGGCACATCATAGCGCAACCATTCCCGGGTGCGTCCCAAGATGGCTACATGCGCGGGCAACAGCCCCGTTTCTTCTTCCAATTCGCGGTACATCGCCTGCTCAGGCGTCTCGCCGGACTTGATGCCCCCTTGCGGGAACTGCCAAGCGTCCTGTTTGACGCGCTTACCCCAGAACACCTCGCCTAGGGCATTGCACAGCACGATGCCGACATTGGACCGATACCCGTCTCGGTCTATCATCGTCGTCATCCATTAATCATTCACTGTGGCCGATTCTCTCACCTAAGCCTTCATATGAAAAGGTTTACGCGAATAATCTGGCGGCGAGGGCCGTGACATCGAAGCCCCAGGTCGTTAGATCGCGGGCGCGGGCGATGACCTCGGCGGGGTCGGTTGGCGGGGCCGGTTGGCGTTGTGCGAAGACGAGCAGGTTGCCCTTTTGCTCGGTGGGCAAGACCTTTGCCGGGCTGCCAAAGGCCGTTTCGATGGCCTCGCGGTAGAGGTGAAAACGCCCCTCCTCCGCCCACAGATTGAACACCGCCCAGCCGCCGGGGCGCAAGGCCGCGTGACAGTGACGATAAAACTCGGCGCTGGACAAGGCGGCGACGATGCGTTTACGGTCATAGCCGTCGAGGAGGAGGACATCGTGTTGGGCGTGCTGCGTCGCCATCCACGCCGCGCCGTCACCGGTGATCGTGGTCAGGCGCGCATCGTTGGGCGGCAGGAAAAAATAACTGCGCGCCGCCGCGACCACCTCGGGGTTGATCTCTAGCGCGGTCAGGTGGGCGTTGGGCAGGTGGTGGTGGATGAACTTTGCCAGCGAGCCGCCGCCCAGACCGATGAGGGCGATGTCCCGTGCGGCCGGGTGCAACACGGCACACAGCATCGCGGCGCGGGTGTATTCCAGCTCCAGCGCGATCGGGTCGCGCACGCGCATCACCGATTGCGCCACGCCGCCGGCAAAGTGCAGGGTACGCAGGCCGCGTTGTTCGCTTACTTCAACGGGGTCATAGGCGCGGGTTTGTTTCTCTGTAAGGCGTCGCATAGGGTAAATACGGTAAAATCGCGGTTCTTCTAAAGGGCTCCATTATGCGCATTTCTCAGTTTTTTCTCTCGACAACCAAAGAAGCGCCGGCCGAGGCCGAGCTGACCTCGCACCAACTGATGCTGCGCGCGGGGATGATTCGTCGTCTGGGTTCGGGGCTTTATACCTGGATGCCGCTGGGCCTGCGCGTGTTGCGCAAGGTCGAGGCCATCGTGCGCGAGGAGATGAACCGTGCCGGCGCGATCGAGCTGTTGATGCCCGCCATCCAGCCCGCCGAGCTGTGGCAAGAGACCGGTCGCTGGGCGGTGTTTGGCCCGCAGATGCTGAAGATCACGGATCGGCATCAGCGCGATTTTTGTTTTGGCCCGACGCACGAGGAGGTCATCACCGACATCGCGCGGCGCGAGTTGAACAGTTACAAACAACTGCCCATCACCTTTTATCAGGTGCAAACCAAGTTCCGCGACGAGATTAGGCCGCGCTTTGGCGTGATGCGGGCGCGCGAGTTTCTGATGAAGGATGCCTATTCCTTCCACGCTGACGCAGAGGGTTTGGACGCGACCTATCAGACGATGTACGCCGCCTATAGCCGCATCTTTACGCGCTTGGGGCTGAAGTTCCGCGCCGTGGCGGCTGATACCGGCGCGATTGGCGGTTCCGGTTCGCACGAGTTTCATGTCTTGGCAGATTCCGGCGAAGACGGCATCGCCTTTTGCCAGGCCTCCGACTACGCTGCCAATATCGAGATGGCCGAGGCCTTTGCGCCCGCCGCCGCACGAGCCGCGCCGGCCGAGGCGATGCGCGCCGTGGACACGCCCAAACAGACCACCTGCGAGGCCGTCGCCGCCTTGCTGGGCATCGAGCTGACGCGCACGGTCAAGCTGCTGGCTGTTATGGTTGGCGAAAAACTCGTCGTCGTCTTGGTGCGCGGCGATCACAGCTTAAACGAGGTCAAACTGGGCAAGGTCAGCGGGATGGCCGATTTCCGTTTTGCCACCGAGGCCGAGATCCGCGCTGCGTTCAACTGCCCGCCGGGCTTCTTAGGCCCCGTCGGCCTCGACCGCGCGCAGATCCGCGTCATCGCCGACCACAGCGTCGCCGCGTTGAGCGATTTTGTCTGCGGCGCGAATAAACCGAAATTTCATACCGCCGGTGTCAACTGGGGCCGTGACCTGCCAGAGCCTGATCTCATCGCCGATATCCGCAATGTCGTGGTTGGCGATACCTCACCCGACGGTCAGGGCACGCTTGAGCTGTGTCGCGGCATCGAGGTCGGCCATATCTTCAAACTGGGCGACAAATACTCCGAGGCCTTGGGCGCGCAATTCTTGGATGAGCAAGGTCAGCGCCGCGCCTTCGTCATGGGCTGTTACGGCATCGGCGTGTCGCGCATCGTCGGCGCGGCCATCGAGCAAGGCCATGATGCGCGTGGCATCATCTTCCCACCGGCCCTGGCCCCGTTCGACCTGGTCATCGTGCCGATGGGCTATCACCGCAACGCCGAGGTCAAGAGCGCGGCCGACGCGCTCTACGCCGAGTTGCTGGCGGCGGGTGTCGATGTCGCCTTGGATGACCGTGACGAGCGGCCCGGTGTGATGTTCGCCGACATGGAGTTGATCGGCATCCCGCACCGCGTCGTGGTTAGCGAGCGCGGCCTGAAAGAGGCGCAATTAGAATATCGCGCCCGCACCGATAGCGAGGCCAGCTTTATGCCGCTGGCCGACGCGGGGGCGGAATTAGCGCGCCGCGTGCGCGCTGGATGATCGCCACAACAGCCACACGCCGATAGCGATCATCGGCACGCACAGCCATTGCGCGGTCGACAAACCCAGCGGCAGATAGCCTAAGAAACCGGCATCGGGGTTGCGGAAGAACTCGGCGATGAAACGGAAGCCGCCGTAACCGATCAGGAAGACCGCTGAGACCGCGCCGGTCGCACGCGGTTTCTGGGCGTAAAGCCAGAGCACTATAAAAAAGAGCAGGCCCTCGCCCATCGCTTGATAGAGTTGTGACGGGTGGCGCGGCAAGGCATCGACATGCGGGAACACCATCGCCCATGGCAAGGCGGGGTCGGCGACACGGCCCCAGAGTTCGCCGTTGATGAAGTTGCCGATGCGGCCAAAGGCGAGGCCAAGCGGCACGAGCGGCGCGACAAAATCGCCGACCTGTAAAAAACTGCGCCCGGTCTTCTTCGCGAACCACGCCAGCGCAACCAACACGCCCAGAAAGCCGCCATGAAAACTCATGCCGCCCTTCCAGATGGCGATGATCTCGCTAGGGTGTTGCCAGAAATAGGCGGGCTGATAAAAGAACACCTCACCCAAGCGGCCACCGAGGATGACGCCCAAGACACCATAAAACAAAAGGTCGTCGATCTGTTGTGCGTCCCAGCCCATCGCGGGGTGCTGGATGGCGCGGCGGCGACCGAGCAGGACAAAGGCGGCGAAGGCGAGCAGATACATCATGCCGTACCAATGCACGGCGACGGGACCGAGCTGAAGCATGACGGGGTCTATTTGTGGGTAGATGAGCATGGTGCGGGCGAGCCTTTGCGCTAGAATGCGGGCATTATATCCATTCAAGGTGACACCATGCCCGCTTACCGTTCTCGTACCTCGACGCATGGCCGCAACATGGCCGGTGCACGCGCCTTGTGGCGTGCCACCGGGATGAAAGACGGCGATTTTGGCAAGCCCATCATCGCCATTGCCAACTCGTTCACTCAGTTTGTCCCCGGCCATGTGCACCTAAAAGACATGGGCCAACTGGTGGCGCGCGAGATCGAGGCGGCGGGCGGTATTGCCAAGGAGTTCAATACCATCGCGGTCGATGATGGCATCGCCATGGGTCACGACGGCATGTTGTATTCGCTGCCGTCACGCGACCTGATCGCCGACAGCGTCGAATACATGGTCAACGCGCACTGCGCCGACGCGCTGGTCTGCATCTCCAACTGCGACAAGATCACCCCCGGCATGTTGATGGCCGCGATGCGTCTCAATATCCCGACTATCTTTGTCTCGGGCGGCCCGATGGAGGCCGGCAAGGTGGTGTGGGGCGGCAAGATCATCAAGCTCGACCTCGTCGACGCGATGGTGCAGGCGGCGGATTCGGCGTGTTCGGATGCCGAGGTCGAGGCCACTGAGCGTTCGGCCTGCCCGACCTGTGGTTCGTGCTCAGGCATGTTTACCGCCAACTCGATGAACTGCTTGACCGAGGCGCTAGGCCTGTCTCTGCCGGGCAATGGTTCGATGCTGGCCACCCACGCCGATCGTCGCGCCCTGTTCGTCTATGCCGGTCAGTTGATCGTGCAACTGGCGCGTCGCTATTACGAGCAGGATGACGCCAGCGTGTTACCGCGCGGGATTGCCACCAAGGCCGCGTTTGAGAACGCGATGGCGCTGGACATCGCCATGGGCGGCTCGACCAACACGGTGTTGCACCTGTTGGCGACCGCGCATGAGGCGGGGGTTGATTTCACCATGAAGGACATCGACCGCATGTCGCGCCGCGTGCCCAACCTCGCCAAGGTCGCGCCGGCCTTGCAGACCTATCACATGGAAGATGTGCATCGCGCCGGTGGCGTGTTTGCCTTGTTGGGCGAATTGGATCGCGGCGGCTTGATCCACCGCGACTGCGCGACGGTGCATAACGCCACCTTGGGCGCGGCCATTGACACCTGGGATGTGCGCCGTGCCACGGATGCGAGAGTGAGTCATTACTATCGCGCTGCGCCCGGTGGCATACCGACGCAGACGGCGTTCTCGCAAAACAAGCGCTACGACGAGCTCGACCTTGATCGCGTTGGTGGCTGTCTGCGCGATATCGAACACGCCTATTCCAAAGATGGCGGCTTGGCCGTGTTGTACGGCAACTTGGCGGTGGACGGCTGCATCGTCAAGACCGCCGGCGTGGACGAGAGCATCCTTAAATTCACCGGCCCGGCGCGGGTATTCGAGTCGCAAGACGCGGCGGTGATTGCCATCTTGGCCGACCAAATCAACGCCGGCGATGTCGTCGTCATCCGCTACGAAGGGCCGCGCGGCGGGCCGGGGATGCAGGAGATGCTCTACCCGACGACCTATCTCAAGTCGAAAGGCTTGGGCAAGGCCTGCGCCTTGATCACCGATGGCCGTTTCTCGGGCGGTACCTCGGGCCTGTCGATCGGCCATTGTTCACCCGAGGCGGCCGAAGGCGGCCTGATCGGCTTGGTCGAAGAGGGCGATCTGATCGAGATCGACATCCCCGCGCGTAGCATCCATCTGGCGGTGAAAGACAAAAAGCTGGATAAACGCTACGCCGCCATGCAGGCGCGTGGCCAGGCCGGGTGGAAGCCCACCGACCCGCGTGAGCGCAAGGTCTCGCCGGCCCTGCGCGCCTACGCCGCGATGACCACCAGCGCTGCCTTTGGTGCGGTGCGCGATGTGACCCAGATTGAACGCTAACCCCTGTTAAAGGAAACACCATGTCCGCCCTCTATGACCTCAAAACCCAATTCACCCTACCCGGCCAACTCGCCTTTCGTGAAGACGCCAGCGGCCTAATCTTTGCCGACATCACCACGGCGCAGGCCACGGCCACGATCTGCCTGCAAGGTGCGCACCTGACCACCTGGACACCGGCCGGTCAGACCACGCCGGTCATCTGGCTGTCCGAGGCGGCCAAATATGCGCCGGGCAAATCCATCCGCGGTGGCGTACCCATCTGCTGGCCGTGGTTCGGTTCGCACCCGCACGAGGCGAGCTTCCCCGGTCACGGCTTTGCCCGCACCGTGCCGTGGCAAGTCACCGCCACGCACGCCGTGGGCGATACCGTGGCGATCACCCTGGCCCTAGTCGAGAGCGACAAGACCCGCGTCCAGTGGCCGCATGCCAGCCGCGCCGAACTCACCTTGACGATAGGCGCGACGCTAAAGATCGCCTTGGCGACGACCAATCTCGGCACAGAGGCCTTCCCGCTATCTGAGGCCCTGCACACCTATTTTCATATTGGCGACATCGGTCAGGCCAGCGTCACCGGTCTGGGTGGCGAGGAGTTTCTCGACAAGGTCGACAACTTTGCCTGCAAGGAGCAAGTCGGTGCGGTCACCTTTAACGGCGAGACCGACCGCGTCTATGTCAACACCCAGGCGCATTACGCCATCGACGATCCGGCCCTGAAACGGCGCATCAAGATCGCGGTTAGCGACGCGCATTCCGTCGTGGTGTGGACACCATGGCAAGCCAAGGCCGATGCGATGGGCGACTTTGGCGCGCCCGACGCGTGGCGGCAGATGCTCTGCGTAGAGACCGCCAACGCACTCAATAACGCGCTGACGGTTCATGCCGGCGAGACCCACACGCTGGTCGCGGAATACAGCGTTGAGGCCGTGTAATCTTGTAAGTGAGGCCCGGTGCGCTTGTTGAACCACTAACGATTACCTACCGGAAGATGCTTTAACCTAAACCGCCGTTGATCGCCCTGTAGGAGCGGGCTTGCCCGCGAACAGCACCGTGGTATCACTATTCGCGGGCAAGCCCACTCCTACAGCCTGCCGCCGGGGAGGAGCAAGTCATGTTAACGCGTATGCCCTGTAGAAGGCGGCCATCCGCCCCGTGTCGCAGCCTTATCCCAGCCGTCCGATCTTAGTGTGGGCTGTCTCGATGTGGTGTCTTAGCGCGGCGACGCACGGTTCAAAGCGGTGGCTAAATCCTGTTGTCGCTACGACACGGGCGTAGAACGCGCGCGCCAATGCTTCTGCGCGCCGCCAGGTCTCGTGGGTCACACTGGCGCTCATTCCCGCCTCGGAGATTGCGTCAGGGATTCCACCACCACTGCGGGGCGCGAAGGTCATAGGCGTCATGTCGTAGGCTGGCGCGAGGGCATAAGGTCGACCGTGTTCGGCGACGAATGATAGGTTGCCGTTGTGCATATCGGAGTTGCCGATCAGGGTGCCAAAGGCCCACAGGAGATTTGCGCCATCCGCTGCCTTTTGAGTAATGTGCCCGTCAATAGCAAGTTGGCGCGCAAGGGTTGGCCAGCCAGCAGCCCCTGCCCCAACGAATTCGCCATCCAGCGCGGCCAAAGAGAATAGCGCACAGCGGCCTAAGTCACCGATGCGATCAAAACGCTCGACTTCGAGGAAGCGCTGACCGCCGTGGTTCAATATCTGCGTCTTGGCGGCAGGGATGCCGGCTGCGCGCAGGGTATCCAGCGCTAGGTGTTCGGCCAGCAGCAGGTCGCGCCAGCGTTCGCTGACGGGGCCTTCCTCCCGCTCGCTGAACTTCACGATACTGTGCCGAGGCCCATCGGCCGTCATGGCATAGACCGTGAACTTCGGTTGCTCGCCCCCGGCGGACGATCCGGCCGTCTCACCGCACGCCGCTTCTCGCGCTAACCGGGCATATTCCTCGGCCTTTTGTTCCTCCGTGATGGGGGGAGGGACAGGAGTGTCAAGGAATCGATTCCGCGCAGTAACGCCTAGCAGGAGATTCCCTACCCCATCATGGCCATGCACACGCAACGCCCGCAAGGCGTGGGTATCGGTCCATTCAGTGAGCCGCACCGGTAGCCCAATGTCGGTGCCATGGCGAGCGGCGTATGCCCGACCGAGATAGCCCTGAGGGCGCATGTCGAATAACCACCACGGCAAGCCGTCGCTGTGCAGGATCACACCATCCTCCCGGCGCATAACGAAACCTTCTGGACGCACGGGAAGCAGCGTTCCCAGTTGCGTGATCTGGCCTGCCGTATTGACTCGATAGATCGGGATGTCGGGCAATCCGCGGCGGGTGTCGCGTAGCGCGTATTGAATGGATCGCGCAACGCCGATCCTGACGACTTCGTCGCCCAGTTCGGTCAGCGCGCGGGAGATCGTTGGCTGACTGACTCCAATACTTTCAATTAGTTGTCGTGCATACAGCGGCCCGGATGACAGTCGTATGCGGAGGTTGTCGGCGTGCCGAGACATGTATATGAATGAATTTATGAATAGATGAGTGAATAGATAGTATAGCCGAGGTTGAGGCGCCTACCTAAAAATAGTGCAGATCAACTCCGGGCTAGGACGCCCAATCTTTCGACTGCTCGCGTGCAAGCCTGCCCCTACGGGACGATTAACTGCCGAATTTAGATTAAACCGCGTGTGTTGGCGGTTTGACGAACTGCATCACGCGGGCGGTGTCTGAGGGGGGATGGCCGGTGGAACAACTGCCTTCGGTTACGGGCACAAAGCCTTCCGCCGCGTAGAGCAGGTTGATGACATCGACGAAGTGGCGTTCTTTGACCATCATCAGCGCGGTGCGCCCCGTTTCATTTGTGGCCTTGACTTCGGCGCCGGCGTCGAGCAGAGCTTGGCAGACGGCGGCCTCGCCACCACCAGCGGCCAACATCAGCGGCGTGATGCCAAAGGTGATGCGCTGATTGACATTCGCACCGGCGTCGATCAGCCGTTGCACCACCGACGCGAAGCCGCAATCGATTTCGTGGTTGTAGGCGGCGCAAAACAACGGTGTCCAGCCCATCGCGTTTTGTGCATCCACGGTCGCGCCAGCTGCAAGCAGGGCGTTGACCGCCTCCAAATCACCCGTGCGGGCGGCGATGTGTAACGGGGTGTCGCCCGTGGCGATGGTCTCATCAGTGGACATGCGCTACTCCAAAAAAATATACACGACTATTTTAGTCGGGTATTGTGTGGTGCGTCAAGGGCGCTTTAGGCATGGCAGGTAAATGGGTTCTCCCCTCCCCTTTCAAGGGGGAGGCCGGGAGGGGGATGGGGTAGGCGCGATACCCTGCAAAGACGACGCTGTTCCGTGCCACGCGAACCCCACCCATCCCCACCCTAACCCTCCCCTTGAAGGGGAGGGGACTGGATGTGGCTGTTTTTAATCCATCGGGTATAAAAGGACAAATTTACCCTGTTAGGCATGGTCTCAAGGTAGCCGTGTCGCACGCGGGATGCTACCTTTGGCTATGGCACATGAAATCGAGATCAAGTTGGCCTTGCCTGCGTCCGCGCAGGCGCGCTTTTTACGCCTATCGTTCTTGCGCGAGGCCACGGCGCGAAAGAGTGGGGTCTACCTCAATCGTTATTACGATACGCCGGACGGGGCTTTGCAACGGCAAGGCATTGCGCTACGCCTGCGTAAGGCGCATGGCGTGTGGTGGCAAACCGTGAAGTGTGCGGGACACGGCGGGGGCGGTTTGATGACCCGCCCCGAATGGGAGACGCCGTACCACGGCGAGTTTGATTTCTCAGCGGTAGACGACGCGGTGACGCGGCAACGGCTGGAGCAGCCTAAAACGCGGTTGCGGCTGGGCCTGCTGTTCGAGACAAATTTTCGTCGTAACACCTGGCGTTTTGAGGCGGTGCCCGGCGCGGCTGTGGTGTTGACTTTAGATCGGGGTTGGTTGCTGGCGAACGGGCAACGCGAACCGATCTCGGAACTAGAGATCGAGTTGGCCGGAGGCACGCTTGGGGCCCTGTTCGACCTCGCGCAGCGATTGGCGCAGAAGGTTCCTTTGCTGCCCGCGATGCGTTCTAAGGCCGAACGGGGGTATCGTCTTTGTCAGGGCGTGCCGCTGTCGCCTGTTAAGGCGAGCGAGCCTAGATTGAGCGCCGATCTATCACCGCTGGCGGCGTTTCAACAGATCGCATGGGCGTGTCTGGATCCGTTACAGCTTAACCATGCCGGTGCCATCGTTGGCGAGGATCCGGAATATGTTCACCAGATGCGCGTGGCCCTGCGGCGTTTACGCGCGGCCCTGCACCTGTTTGCCCCGCTGTTGCCCGAGGATTTTATGACGGCCGTCGTGCCGCCGTTACGCGCGTTATCGACCTTGCTCGGCACGGTACGCGATCTGGATGTCTTGCAGACGGAGCGCTTGGCCGGGGTGCAACACACCCACCCCACGCGGCCGGGATTGACCGTGCTGATGGCACGGATCGCGGCGCAGCGTCAAACGGCGCGGGCAGCGCTGGCGGAGGCCTTGCAATCGCTCGCGTATGGGCAATGGGTCGTGGGGATGATCGCGCGGATTCATCAACTGGATACGGACCCGCGCCCGACGCCGCTGGCGAAATATGCTAAGACCCACTGGCAGCGCCTGCATAAGAAGGTAGTGCAACGCAGTGCCACCCTGTCTATGGATGACCGGGTGGCCTTGCATGCCCTGCGCATCGCCTGTAAGCGCCTGCGTTACGGCATCGCGTTTTTTGATGCACTCTCACGGCCGTCGCCGAACCAGAAGGCCATGCGTGTCTTGGAGACTATGCAAGCGTGGCTGGGTCAGTTGAACGACCTGAGCACGGCGCAGCGTTTTTTGCGCGAGGCATTGAGCTTCGATGCCGCTGTGCGCCCTGCGGTTGACGCCTTGTGCCTTGAATATGCGACACACTATGCCGCTACGCTGGCCGAATTTCCTACGCGCATGCACGCTTTGCACGCCCTTCGACTGCCGAAACTGGGCGGATAGCCACCCGCTGCGCCGGTATAATCGACGCGATGAATCCTGCCGCCGAACTCCCCCTGTTACACGATCTCAATCCCGATCAACTCGCCGCCGTGACCTGTGCCGGTTCGGCCTTGATCTTGGCCGGCGCGGGCAGCGGCAAGACGCGCGTGCTGACCACCCGCATCGCCTGGCTGATCCAAACCGGGCGGTGCTCGCCGCCGGGCGTGATGGCGGTGACCTTTACCAACAAGGCCTCGAAAGAGATGCAGACGCGGCTGGCGGCGATGTTGCCGATCAACACGCGCGGCATGTGGATAGGCACCTTTCACGGCCTGTGTAACCGTCTCTTGCGCGCCCATCACCGCGATGCCGGTCTGCCGGAGTTGTTTCAGATCTTCGATCAAGCCGACCAACTGGCGGCGATCAAGCGGGTGTTGAAGCAACTCAACATCGACACCGAACGCTTTCCGCCGCGCACGGTGCAAAACTTCATCAACAAGAATAAAGAGGCCGGTCTGCGCGCGGCCAAGGTTGATGCGTGGGACCCGTTCTCGCGCCGGTTGAACGAGATCTACGCCGAATACGACACGCAATGCCAGCGCGAGGGTGTGGTTGATTTCGCCGAGTTGCTGTTGCGGTCTTACGAGTTGCTGACCAAAAACGCCCTCTTGCGCGAGCATTATCAAATGCGTTTTCAGCAGATCTTGGTCGATGAGTTTCAAGACACCAGCCAGTTGCAATATGCGTGGCTCAAGTTGCTGAAAGGGGCGCACGCGGCCTTGTTTGCGGTGGGCGACGATGACCAGTCGATCTACGCCTTCCGGGGCGCGTATGTCGGCAACATGGGACAGTTGATGGAGGACCTCGCCCTGCCCGCGCCGATCAAGTTGACGCAGAATTACCGTTCCCATTCCAACATCCTCGACGCGGCCAACGCGGTGATCGCGCACAACAGTGGACGGCTCGGCAAAGACCTGTGGACGGCGGCGGGCGCGGGCGAACCCTTGCGTCATTTCAAGGCATGGAACGACACGGAGGAGGCGCGTTTTATCGTTGAAGAGGCGCGCACCCTGCACGCCGAGGGCGAACGCTACAGCGATATCGCCGTGCTCTATCGCGCCAACGCGCAGTCACGCGCCATCGAGCACGCGCTGTTTTCAGCGGGCGTGCCGTATCGCGTCTATGGCGGCCTGCGCTTTTTTGAACGCACCGAGATCAAACACGCCCTCGCCTACCTGCGCCTGCTCGCCAACCCGGAGGACGACAACGCCTTTCTGCGCGTGGTTAATTTCCCCGCCCGTGGCATCGGGGCGCGTAGTCTGGAGTTGGTGGATGAGGCGGCACGCGTGGGCGGCATCAGCCTGTGGCAAGCGGCCTGCGGCGCGGGCGCGGGGACGGGTAAAAAAGGCTTGGCCGCGTTTGTCGGCTTGATCGAGGCGATGCAGTCCGAGTGCGCCATCTTGCCCTTACAGGAAAAGATCGCGGTCGTCATCGAACGCTCTGGTTTGTTAGCGCATTATCGCCACGAGAAAGATGGCGCGGATCGGGTTGAGAACCTAGAAGAGCTCACCAACGCCGCCGTCGCCTTTGCCGCTGAGTCTGAGGACACCACGCTGGTCGGTTTTCTCGGGCACGCCGCGCTGGAGGCGGGCGAACACGAGGCGGTGGCCGGCCAAGACGCGGTGCAGTTGATGACCGTCCACGCAGCTAAAGGCTTGGAATTCCACGCGGTGTTCCTGTCTGGCTTGGAAGAAGGCCTGTTCCCGCACGAGAACGCTAGTGCCGAGGCGGATGGCGTCGAAGAAGAACGGCGTTTGATGTATGTCGCCATTACCCGCGCGCGGCGGCGGCTCTACCTGCTGCACGCCGAGAGCCGCATGTTGCACGGTCAGGTGCGTTACGGCATCCCGTCGCGATTTTTGGATGAGATCCCGCCCGCCTTGATCCAGTCGTTCAGCGTGCCGCGCGCTCCGTCCTACGCGGGGGTGAGCATGAGCGCGGCCCCTGAAGTAACCGTCGCGCAAGCCGAAAATCAACCGTTCAAGATCGGCGCCCGCGTCACCCACGCCCGCTACGGCGACGGTGTCGTCGGCGGCTATCAAGACCAAGGCGCCGACACCGAGATCCGCGTCAGCTTCCCCAAGATCGGCGACAAGTGGTTTATTGTGACGCTGGCAAGGCTGACGGCTCGTTAATAGTGAGCGCGCAGCTACAATATACGGCGCAGAAGGACGCAAAAAAGGACGCCTAGGCGTCCTTTTTTGGTATCGCGGTGTGGCTAGCGATTACTTCTTAACAGCAGTCGTCGGCACGAAACCTTGCACCAGGCCGGTCATCGGGTTGATGATCGCGCTGTAGGTGTTCGGGTTGATGAACTGGCCCCTCGGCCGCGGCTTGGTCGGCAGTTCGTTCATAGAAAAAACGCACATAAAACCCCCGGGGTTGGGCCGGGGTTTGTGTGTGGGGATTGATTAACTACAACGATCTTTATTGTCTGAGACGCCTATCTTTCGCAACAGGGTCGCCATGGGACAAAAATTAGTTAATCCGCTTTGTGCTAGATTGGCGCCTACAAAAATAGCCAACCAGATCCATTCCGGCTGTGCGAAGGATGAAAGTGCCACACTTGTGAGCACCATGCTCCCTGCCGCTAAGTGAATGATACGGTCTACATTCATGAAGGGCCTCGCTTAAAGTTTATAGCTGATCTGCAGGTTCACGATGTTCTGCTCCAGCTCAATGGTGTTCGTGGTGGAGGATATTGAATTATTGAAGGCGTGCATATACGACACAGACACCTGAGCCTTGTCGGTGATCTTACGGGTCATACCCATAGACAGGTGTTTTTCAGTTACTGCCAATGACCCGATATTGGTGTTGACATCTTCAGTGCCTATGGGTGATTTGCCATAGTTAAGGCCCATGCGCACGGTAGTCTTGGCGTCGATCTCTTTTTGAATGCCGAGCGAGAAGACTGTTTGATTCTCCCAGCCAAAGTTCATGTTGGCTGGGACGCTGCCTGAGTAGCCATCAGGCCGAGAAACTGCGACATTGCCAAGGACATCGCTAAAGGCGATGTGTTTTATATCCGCTTCTATTAACAGCCCTGGACTTGGGGTTAAGGCCACACCGAGGGCAAATTGTTGCGGCCCGTTCATGGTCATTTCAATAGGCCCCTGTGTGGTATTCCAGTGGAATGGCGACATGTTTTGTTCGCTGATCCATGACGCACCTATACGTAGGGTATCCGTGGGTTTGTAGATAAGGCCAGCGGAGAGACCTAGCCCATAGACCTGGTTTTGTGGCAATGTGTATTGCGGATTAGAGAGGGCGAGACTTTGGTAGTCGATGTTTAATGCTGCACCTATACTGAGCGCGTCATTTACCTTATAACCGAACCCAGGGGCTATTTTATAGAACTGCTTGGTGGTGATAATCGCTTGGTTTCCAGATGCCGCCGCCGTATCAGGGAAATCCACGCCCATGCCGGACAAACCTGCCATGCCCATACCGAGATAGAGCCGGTCGTTGACATTAAAAGCAAGTGCACCAGATGGGATCATATAAAGGTCAGAATCGCTTTCTAATCCATTGACCTTGCGTGGCGGATTTAAGAAGCCAAAGCCCATATCCACCCGCATTTCTTTGATGTTAAGCTCAGCGATGCCGGCAGGGTTGGTAAGAATGGTGCCCGCGTCTTGCGGCGCGGCTACCACAGCGCCCCCCATGCCCCATTGCGTAGCGGTAACGCCGATCATTTGATCGCCATTCGTTGCATACGACGGGAGGGCGGAAACGCTTATGAGGCCTAGTGCGGAAACGAGTAGTTTATTTTTCATCATAATCTCCTTGGGTGGTTATTTGCGTAACAGCGTTGAGGTGCCTGGTTGTCCCCTGAAGTGCTGGTGACAAGCGACGCAACCACGTGTAACAGCGCCTAGATGCTCCGCTGCCTCGATCATGTCGCCTTTCTTCGCCGCTTCGGCTAAGCGCATGGATCCACCTTCAACAGCCTCTTCCATGGCAGGCAGGACAGATAAATGTTGCGTAGTAACCATCTCTAGCGGCATGTAGGGAAGCAGCCCGCCGCGCGGTAGACGGTGGTCGGCGAGGCGATGCGCTGCTTCGGCGGCAGCCTCACCGTTATCCATTGCTATGGCCATGGCCATAGATTGGTAATCAGCCATGACCTCTTGCATGACTTGGGCTAAAGTTGCGGTGTCGCTTTTACGGCTGTGTTTTGCGGCAACATGGGCGACAAACTGCTTTATCTCAGGAGACAAAGCCTTGATCTTCTGTTGTAGCTCCGGTTTCATTAGGCTTAGTTGCTGCTGGACAATCTTCATTCCTTGTTCTGACTCGTGTTTTTTATCCGAGGCATGAGCCGTTGTTATGCTAAGGGCACTGATGAAGGCCAGTAGGATGGTGAGCGGTGACGATGGCCGGGTGTTGTGGTGTGACATAGTGGGTCTCCATTCGTAGTGACTCGGACCATATGGCCCGTGGCGTTATCATGCAAAAATGGCATTTCCGCTGTGTTGCATCGGATAGGCTATGGTTACCGAAGGTATCCGTGGTGTTTCACATTGAAATGAAAGGGCCCTTGGGCATGGAAAAAGAGAAAAATATTCTGGTTGTAGATGACGATATAGGGTTGCGCGAATTGGTTATGCGCTACCTAGGCCAGAATGGTTTTTGCATGGCCGGCGCAGGCGATGCCCAAGAGATGCGCCGCCATCTAGGCGCGCACCCCGTCGATCTCATCCTGCTGGACATCATGTTGCCTGGTGAAGACGGGCTAAGCTTGGCGCGTTGGGTGCGTGCACGAGGTGGCCCACCTGTCATTATGTTATCGGCACGCGGAGATGCGGTTGATCGCATTGTTGGATTAGAGGTTGGCGCTGACGATTATTTATCTAAACCATTTGATCATAGAGAGTTGTTGGCTCGCGTTCGTGCGGTGCTACGTCGTGCGCAAACATTGCCTCAGACTGGCAAGTTGTTTCGCTTTGGGCCGTGTATTTTGGATAGAGAGACGCATCGTTTGAGCCGTAATGGGGAGGTGATTCCTTTGTCGGGAGCTGAATATTCGCTGCTGACGGCATTTGTAGACCATCCTGATCGGATCCTTAGCCGAGATTATCTCGTGGATCTGTTGCGTGGTTACGACCGCGACCCCTTTGACCGTATGGTAGATGTGCGCGTAACACGCCTGCGCCGGCGTATTGAGGCCGATCCTGCTCGGCCGGTTTACATCCGCACGGTGCGTGGCGAGGGGTATCTGTTTACGCCTAACGGTCCCGCCACATGAGGTGGCCGCGCACCTTGCTGTGTCGCACCACGCTGGTTATTGCCAGTGTATCTGTGACCTTTCAGTTATTTGTAATTGGTACGATCGCGTATTTTGCTTTGGTTCCGTTAGGGCAGCGCGCGGCCGATGATCTGTCCGCGTTGTTAATCAATGTTGCTGAAGAATGGAGCGCTCTTCCTGCTGCCGAGCAAGCGGATCGTGCAGCGCAGATCTTGCATATGTATGATCTACGTATTGATGCCACAGCCGCGCCTTTGTTTGAGTTTTCCAAGCGTTTACCGTATTACTACTTTGTTGAAGAAGCGCTAAGGCGTCGTACCGGTCGTGAATGCGTATTGCGTAGCCGTGCAGACGAGACGGATGTTCAACGGCTCTGGGCGGAGATTCCTACTGTGCGCGGCGTGGTACGGGTTGGTTTTTCAAGTGATCGTAGTGGGGTGTCTCCCCCTTGGGCGTTCGCCTTGATCTTGATCGTCGGCGCTTTGGCAACATTTGCGACATCTGCTTTTCTGGCGCGCCGACTTACGGCGCCTTTGCGTCGCCTTTCAACCGCTGTTCGAAGTGTGGGGGAGGGAGGTTGCCCGGAGCCATTGCCCGGGGGCGGTCCCGAAGAGTTTGATGTCTGTGTGCATTCATTTAACCGCATGGTTACCCAAGTTCAGAGTTTACTTGCTAGCCGTACCACCCTTTTGGCGGGTATCTCGCATGATTTGCGTACCCCGTTGGCACGCATGCGCTTGGCTTTGGGGATGCTGTCAGAGGACTATGACCCCGATCTAGTGCAACATCTAATGCGGGATGTGGACATCATGAATGCCCTGATTGGACGTTGCCTCGAGGTTGGGAAAGGCTTTGAAGAGTCGCCCAAACCAGTGGACATCAGCACCTTATTAAGCGAAGTCGTCGAAGTTACGCGGAGGGCTGGACGTGCTGTTGAATATAGCGCATCGCCCCCGCGTATGTTGCGTTTACGGTCGTTAGCCTTTCAGCGCGTAATCGGTAATTTGTTGGATAACGCCTTGCGGTATGGAGGTAATGCGGCTCCCTGTGTCGAATTTGATGGCGCTAGACTAGAAGTGCGCGTCATGGATCGTGGACAGGGCATACCCGCGCTAGAGAGGGAAAATGTATTTCGGCCGTTTTATCGTTTGGAGCCGTCACGCGCATGCTCAACCGGTGGCAGTGGTTTGGGTTTGGCCATCGTACACCAGTTAGCAAACGCTAATGGTTGGCGAGTTTGGATAGAATGGCGGGTGGGCGGCGGCACTGTCGTGACGGTGGGGCTAGCTGCAGAAAACAAAGAATCGCCCGTGATGTCGTCTAGCTCCCTTCTTTGAGTATTGGCCTTTAGGCGCGGCACGCGGTCATTAAAAAGACCGGATAGGCGCGTGGCCCCTCGGCGCGGTCCTTGACGATCTCGAACACGGTGCGAAAGCGTGTCTCAGCAAACCCGGCCGCGTGCGCGAGCGCGCCCAAGGTGGTGCGGTCAAAGCCGTGGTGGAGATCGTATTCGATGCCGTGGAACGAGCCGTCTTCTTGGTCTAGGTCAGCGATGCAGAGGTAGCCGCCCGGCAGGAGCAGGTCATAAAAGGTGCGCAGGATATGCTCGGTGTCCGGCACATGGTGCAAGGTCATCGAGGTGTAGATCAGGTCATAGCGTTGTGCCGGCACAGGGTCGGTCATCAGGTCGAGGCGGCAGGCGTGCATGTGTGCGTCGCCTTCGGCTGCGATCTTTTCGGCCAAGACCTCAAGCATCCCGGCCGAACTGTCGGCCAAGGTCATCGTGCCTAAACGGTCGCGCAACGGGAAACTCAGTAGTCCCGTGCCACAGCCATAATCGAGCACGGCCATGCCGGTGTGTAGCGGCACTTCAGCCGCAATCGCCGCCGCAATCTGGTTGGCGCGGTCGCGAAACACGGGATTCACATCCCAGGCGCGTGCCTTGTCGTCAAAATGGCTCATATCCCTGTCCCGCAAAAAACTAGGATCATAGCCGCAAGCGCACGCCTGATTCAACCTGCGTTACCATGCGTGCCCATGAGAAGGAGTATGGCATGCGTTATTGGTTAATGAAGTCCGAGCCGTCTGATTACAGCATTGATGATCTCGTGCGTGACGGTCGGGTGGCATGGTATGGGGTGCGTAACTATCAGGCGCGTAACTTTATGCGCGATCAGATGCGGGTGGGCGATCAGGTGTTGTTCTATCACTCGACCTGCGCCGCGCCTGGCATCGTCGGGCTGGCGGAGGTGTGTACGGCGGCCTTTCCCGACGCGACGCAGTTTGACCCGGCGCATAAGTATTTTGACCCTAAGGCCACGCCCGAGACCCCGCGTTGGTTCAATGTCGAGGTGGCGATCACGCAGAAGACGCGGCTGATGCCCTTGGCGGAGATCCGTGGTCACGCCGCCTTGGAACGGATGCGCATCTTGCAACGCGGCAATCGACTGTCGATCACGCCGGTCGATCCGGATGAGTGGGCGTTTATCGTGTCGGTGTTATGAGCTTATTGTTCGCCCTCCTCGTCTTAGGCCTGGTGTCCGGTTTTATCGCGGGGCTCTTGGGCGTGGGCGGCGGCTTGGTCATGGTGCCGGTCTTGGTGGTGATCTTTGCGCAACAGGGCTTCGACGCGGCGTGGCATATGCACCTCGCGCTGGGCACCTCGTTGGCCGTTATCGTGTTGACCTCGATCGCCAGTCTGCGCGCCCATCACGCCCACGGCGCGGTGCGTTGGCAGACGGTCAAGCGCATCGCGCCGGGCATCGTCATCGGCACCTTGATCGGCGCCTTGCTCGCACGGCATTTTTCTGACCTCGGTCTGCGGGTGTTTTTTGTGGCCTTCTTGTTTTTTGCTGCGACGCAGATGTGGTTGGAATATAAACCGCACGCGCAACGCGAACTGCCGGGGCGCATGGGGATGACGGGGGTCGGGGCGGTGATCGGCGCGGTGTCTGCCTGGGTGGGCATCGGCGGCGGGACGCTGTCGGTGCCGTTCCAACTCTGGTGCAATGTGCGCCTGCACGAAGCCATCGGCACCTCGGCGGCGATCGGCCTGCCCATCGCGATCGCGGGTACGCTGGGCTACGCGCTGTCTGGATGGGGTGCGCCGGGTTTGCCGGCGTACAGCGTTGGTTTTGTCTATTTGCCGGCCTTGGCCGGGATTGCCGCAGCGAGTTGGCTGACCGCCCCCTTGGGCGCTCGTCTCGCGCATCGTCTGCCGGTTAGAAAACTCAAACGGATCTTCGCTGTGCTGCTTTATGCCTTAGGCCTGCGGATGGCGTGGGGGTTGTTTTAATGGCTGCACTACAGGATGCGCTACAGCAGGTAAATCATCGTATAGAACGGGCCTACGCCGAGAGTGGGCGCTCACCTTCAGAGATCTCGTTGATCGCCGTCAGCAAGGCGCAAACGGTGGATAGCCTGCGCGCCCTCGCCGCCGCCGGTCAGCGCGCCTTTGGCGAGAGCTATCTGCAAGAGGCCTTGCCTAAGATGGCCGCGTTGGCGGATCTCGCCTTGGAGTGGCACTTCATCGGCCCGATCCAGAGCAATAAGACGCGTCCGATTGCGGAGCAGTTTGCCTGGGTACACAGCGTCGATCGCTTGAAGATTGCCGAACGCTTGTCGGCGCAACGGCCTATCCATTTGTCGCCGTTGAATGTGTGCATTGAGGTCAACATCAGCGGCGAGGCGAGCAAGGGCGGCGTTGCGCCCGCCGACCTTACCGCGCTGGCGCAGGCGGTGGCGCAGTTGCCGCGCTTACGCTTGCGAGGGCTGATGGCGATCCCCGCTGCCAGCACAAACCGCGTCGAACAACGCGCAGCCTTTCACCAAGTGAGCGAACTTCTGCGACAATTACGCACCTTAGGCCTGCCCTTGGACACCGTGTCGATGGGCATGAGCGATGACCTAGAGGCCGCGATTGCCGAGGGCGCGACGCATCTGCGGATTGGCGCGGCCTTATTTGGAGCACGACGATGAAGATAGGTTTTTTGGGCGGCGGCAATATGGCGGCGGCGATGATCGGTGGCCTTTACCGTGACCACGCGATTGTGGTGGTCGAGCCGGACGCGGCCAAAGGTGCGGCGTTGGTCGAACGCTATGGCATCACACGCGAGGTCGCGCCGGTGCTACTGTTGACCTGCGAGGTCATCGTATTGGCGGTTAAGCCACAGCAACTACGCGCCGCGCTCAGTGGCTGGTCTGTTTTATCGCCGGGGCAACTGGTCATCTCCGTCGCCGCCGGGGTGCGTGCTGGGGACATCAGCCGTTGGTTGTCGGGGCATACGGCCGTCGTGCGCGCCATGCCCAATACGCCGGCCTTGGTCGGCGCAGGGATGACGGGTCTATACGCCTTAGCAAGCGTCACCGCGCCACAACGCGCCGCCGCCGACGCGGTATTAGCCACCGTCGGGCAGGTCGTTTGGGTTGAAACCGAGGCCGAGATCGACGCCGTCACCGCGATCTCGGGCAGTGGCCCGGCCTATGTGTTTTTGTGCATCGAGGCGTTGGAGGCTGCCGCCCGTGACCTCGGTCTGGCGGTGGACACCGCTCGGCAATTAGCGTTGCAGACCTTTTTCGGGGCGGCCACTTTGGCGGTAAAAGACGGCTCAGACCCGGCCGATCTACGCGCCCGCGTGACCTCGAAGGGCGGCACCACCGAACGCGGTGTCGCCGCCCTTGAGGCCGCCGGGATACGCGCCGCCTTTGTGCAGGCCGCCCGTGATGCCAACGCCCGCGCCGCCGAGATGGGCGACCTGTTTGGCAAGGACGCATGATGTTTGTTGAATCGCTACAATTTCTCGTGCGCACCCTGCTCGGCCTGCTGGCGACGGCCTTTTGGCTGCGCTTTTATCTGCAATGGTCGCGCGTGCCGTTTCATCACCCCTTTGCGCAATTCATCGTGCGGGTCACTAATTTTGCGGTAAAACCCTTGCGCCGCGTCGTGCCCGGCCTCTTTGGCATGGATTGGAGCAGCCTGTTACCATTTTTGCTGTTGGAATTCGTCAGCGTAAGCCTGATCGCCTTGCTCGACGGCTATCCGTTGGCCGTGGCCACGAGCGACGCGTGGCTGGGTCTGTTGTTGCTGGGCCTGTCCAGCGCCTTGGGTCTAATCCTACAGACCTTTGTGGTCTTGATCATCGTGCAAGCCGTGTTGAGTTGGGTCTCCTCCGTTTCGCCCGCCTCGGCCCTGTTTCACGCCTTGACCGCGCCCATCCTGAACCCCTTGCGGCGCATCGTCCCCAACATCGCGGGCGTAGACCTTTCCCCCCTTGTCGCCTTCATCTTGATTCAATTGGTGATGATGATGCCGGTCACCCTGCTAGAGCGCAGCGCCCGCGCACTGATGTGATGGCCTTGCCGGCGCGGCCAGCCGTGCTGGAAAAAATGACCGTGTCCTGCGACACGATCAGGGCGAACGGTAATATCCCAGAAACAGCCGTGTGTGCCCTGTAGGAGCGGGCTTGCCCGCGAACAGCGCGCTATTCGCCAGCAAGCTGGCTCCTACGCCACCGCACCGATCAGCGTTCAACGGCGGTTTCTAGGTTTATAGCCGTGTCCTACAGCAAGATGATGTCGTATTGTTCTTGCGTAAACACGGTTTCGACCTGCAAGGCCACGCGCTTGCCGATAAAGTCTGACAGTTGCGCTAGGCTCTGCGCCTCTTCGTCGAGGAATAGATCGATCACATGCTGTTCCGCGAGGATGCGGAACTCACGCGTGTCAAATTGACGCGACTCACGCAACACGGCACGCAGTATCTCATAGCACACCGTCTGCGCGGTCTTGATCTGACCGCGTCCCTGACAGGTCGGGCAGGTCTCGCAGAGTTGCCGTGAGAGGCTTTCGCGGGTGCGTTTGCGGGTGATCTCGACCAGCCCTAGCGTGGAGAATCCGCTCATCGTGGTGCGGGTGCGGTCGCGCCCTAGCATCCGCCCTAGTTCGGTCAACACGGCCTCGCGATGCATCGCGTTGTCCATGTCGATGAAGTCGATGATGATGATGCCGCCGAGGTTGCGTAGGCGCATCTGCCGCGCCGCCGCTTGCGCCGCCTCGAGGTTGGTCTTGAAGATGGTTTCGTCGAAGTTCTTGGCCCCGACAAAGGCGCCGGTGTTGACATCGATCGTGGTCAAGGCCTCGGTTTGGTCGATGATGAGGTAGCCGCCGGACTTGAGATCGACACGCCGCGAGAGGGCCTTTTCGATCTCTTCTTCGATGCCGTAGAGTTCAAACAAGGGCCGGTCAGCGCTGTAGTGCGAGAGGCGGTCGTGCAGCGGGGCGGTAAAGTCCTCGGAGAAGGCGCGCATGCGTTGAAAGGTCTCGCGTGAATCGACCAAGATTTGCGTGGTGGCCTCGCCTGCGATGTCGCGCAGGGCGCGGTGCGCGAGGTCGAGTTCTTGAAAGATCAGCGTCGGTCCTTCGCTGGTCGCGGCGCGATGGTTGATCGCGTCCCAGAGGGTATGCAGATACTCGATGTCGGCGGACAACTCGTAATCATTGGCATCGGCGGCCTGGGTGCGGATGATGAAACCGCGTCCCGTGTCCGGCGGGATCAGGGCATCTAAGCGGGCGCGTAGGCTATCGCGTTCGCTGACATTGCCTATCTTCTGTGACACCCCGATCTTGGTCTCTTGTGGCAGAAACACTAGGCAACGGCCAGCCAGACTGATCTGGGTTGAGAGCCGCGCACCTTTAGTGCCGATCGGGTCTTTGATGACCTGCACCAAGATGCTTTGGCCCTCGTGTAGGATCTGCTCGATGGGGCGCGGACACTCTTCGCAGCGCGCCTCTAGGATGTCGCCGACATGCAGGAAGGCGGTGCGCTCCAGACCGATGTCCAGAAACGCCGACTGCATCCCCGGCAACACGCGCATGACCTTGCCAAGATAGCAATTGCCCGCGATGCCGCGTCCGCCGGAGCGTTCGATATGGAGTTCTTGCACCGCACCAAGGTGCACCACCGCCACGCGCGTCTCTTGCGGCGTGATGTTGATCAGGATTTCTTCACTCATGATGCGCGTAGTCCAAACGATTTTAATAGGTTTGCAGTGTCGCACAACGGCAGGCCCATGACAGCGGAAATAACAACACTTGATGGGCTGGCTTATTCGCGGTGATAGGGATGGCCTGCGTGTAGGCTGGCGACGCGATAGAGTTGCTCCATCAGCATGACTCGCGCTAGGGCGTGCGGCAGGGTGAGCTTGGAGAGCGCGAGTTTTAGCTCGGCGCGGTGTAAGACCTCGGGGCCGTGGCCATCTGCGCCACCGATCAAAAGGAGCGTGTCGCGCCCCTCGCGCTGCCATTCGGTGATGTGGTCGGCCAATTGCCGCGTGGTCGGCGTGATGCCATGTTCATCGAGCGCCACCACGCGCGCATCGGGAGGGCAGCGTTCCAGTAGCCGTGCCCCTTCGGCGGCCTTGATGCGCTCGACCGGCTGGCCTAGGCGTTTTTCGGGGCGCAATTCAATGAGATCAAAACGCCATTCACGCGGCAGGCGTTTTTGATAGTCGGCGACCGCGCTGTTGGCCCAATTGGGGAGCTTGTCGCCTAGTGTCAAAACGGTGAGTTTCATGGGGGCGCATTCTACGCGAATAAAAAAAGGCCACCCGAAGGTGGCCTTTAGTGTGACGCTAAAACAGCGTTTACAGGTTATACGCCCGCTCGCCGTGGCTGGCAGTGTCCAGACCTTCACGCTCGTCTTCTTCGCTGACGCGCAGGCCGATGACGAGGTCGATCAGCTTGAACAAGATAAAGCTGACCACGCCCGACCAAACGACGGCGACGCCGACGGCCCAGAGTTGGCTGGTGAGCTGCGCGCTCAGGCTGTAGGCTGCGACGGTGTTGGTGGCGTAGTCAAACACGCCCGTACCGCCTAAGGCCGGGTTGACCAGGATGCCGGTGCCGATCGCGCCCAAGATGCCGCCGATGCCGTGGATACCGAAGACATCGAGGGAGTCGTCGTAGCCCAGCGCCTTCTTCAGGCCGGACACACCCCACAGACAGACCACACCCGCGACGAGGCCGAGGACGATCGCACCCATGGGGCCGACAAAACCGGCCGCCGGGGTGACCGCCACCAAGCCCGCCACCGCACCCGAGGCGATGCCTAACATCGACGGCTTGCCCTTCAACAGCCATTCCGCGAACATCCACGACAGGGCAGCGGCGGCGGTCGCGACCACGGTGTTAACCATCGCTAAGACCGCCGTACCGTTGGCCTCTAGGTTGGAACCGGCGTTGAAACCGAACCAGCCCACCCACAACAGCGAGGCGCCGATCATGGTCGAGGTCAGGTTGTGCGGGGTCATCGCGTCGCGGCCAAAGCCTACGCGCTTGCCGATGACGATCGCACCGACCAAGGCCGCAACACCGGCGTTGATGTGCACCACCGTCCCGCCGGCGAAGTCCAGCGCACCTTTGGCGAACAAGAAGCCCGCTGCGTCGGCATAGGCCGATGGGCCACCCCAGAACCAGACCATGTGTGCAATGGGCAGGTAGGAGAAGGTGAACCACAAGGCAGCAAACACCATCAGCGCAGAGAACTTGATGCGCTCGGCAAAGGCGCCGACGATCAAGGCCACGGTGATGGCGGCGAAGGTGAGCTGGAACACCATGAACACCATCTCAGGGATGACTACGCCTTTGGAGAAGGTCTCGACATTCGCGCTCGTCGTGACCCCGTTCAAGAACATCTTGGACAGACCGCCGACATAGCTGTTGAGATCGCCGCCACCGGTAAAGGCCACGGAGTAGCCATAGACCACCCAGAGAATGGAAATCAGGCAGAAGATGGCGAACACTTGGGTCAGCACGGAAAGCATGTTTTTGGTGCGTACCAAGCCGCCATAGAACAAGGCCAAGCCGGGGATGGTCATCAAGATCACTAACAAGGTGGAGACCAGCATCCAGGCGGTATCGCCCTTGTCTGGCACGGGGGCGACGGCGGGGGCCGCCGCAACGGCATCAACCGCCGCCGCGACCGTAGCCACCGTCGGCACGACCTCTTCAGCCAGGCTCAGGCCGCTGAAGCCCAAGGTACACAGCAGGAGCAGGGTAGTAAAAAACTGTTTCATCGTCATCTCCTTAGATAGCCGTCTCGCCGGTCTCGCCGGTACGGATGCGAACCACCTGTTCTAAATCCCAGACAAAGATCTTGCCGTCGCCGATCTTGCCGGTTTGCGCCGCTTTGGAAATGGCCTCGATGGCCTGTTCCAAGAGTTCGGCCTTGACCGCGATCTCGAGTTTGACCTTAGGTAAAAAGTCCACGACATATTCCGCGCCGCGATACAGCTCGGTATGCCCCTTTTGGCGACCGAAGCCCTTGACCTCGGTGACGGTGATGCCGGATGCGCCCATCGCGGACAAGGCTTCACGCACCTCGTCCAGCTTGAACGGCTTGATAATGGCCGTAATGAATTTCATGGTGTTCTCCTAAAGGAAGAAACGGCGACCGAGGCCGCCGTGGGAATCAGAAGGTTTTGCCAACGGTTAAGACGGCTGCACCTTGGTTGATATCATGCCCACCCACTACTGTGGTGGTAGCGTTTGTGGCCTTCGAGTAGGCTAGGCCCACATTGAAACCGGAGATGGTTTTGCTGACGCCGATTTTGTAGTCGGAATAGTCGTCGCCTGCGCCTGTGGCTATGGTCTGACCGTAATGCAGAGCGAGTGTGACGCCCGAGCCGATTTCAGTGCTGTAGGTGGCATCCCAGTACACCGTGCCATCCGTGCCCGCTACGCCAAAGTAGTCATCTAGGTTGTATGAAGCCTTAAGGCCAAAACCTTTATAGGTCATGCCAGCGTAAGCTTCTAAGGTGTCTGGCTTCGGATTTGCGGTGGCGCCAGGGTAGTAATATTTCAGCATGCCGATGTTGTAGGCGATGTCGCCCATGCTTCCGGTATAGCCACCGTAGACATCCCATTCCATGTTAGAGCCGGTGTAGGACATTTCCGTGACATTGGATGCCCAGGTGCCTAGATAAAGACCATTGCTGTGTGCGTAGTCGAATCCACCTTGTAGAGCGGCTTCGCCTTTAGTTTGTGATTGGCCACGGAAGATGTAATCCGTGGCAATGCCAAAGTTACCGGTGACGGTGTGCGGCGAGGCCGGTGCGTCGGCGGCGATAGCGACACCAGAGATCAGGCCGGTGGACAGTAAAGCAAACACGAGTTTCTTCATGGTAAGACTCCAAAAGGATGCAGTGCGAAATAGCACATGCCAATTAACAAGCATTATCTGTGCCATGATTATTAAATGCTTTTTTTACAGCCTGTTGAAATAATTTAACTAGGGTGTTGCGCCGCGCAATGCACCATCATGGTGCGGTCAGTGATGGGTACGCACTATCATGATCATTCAATATAAACGCATTTTGTCGGTGTGCGATGGTGCGTGTGTAGCGTATCCTATCGCCTGCGACACTGACACCTTGGAGGCTACAAATGTTTAACCTGAAACTCGTTGAAGAATTTACCGCCCGCATGTCGGAAAGCTTGGCAAACTCGCCAGCGGGCGATATCGAAAAGAACCTGCGTGCCGCGTTGGCGGGCTTGTTTGCCAAGCTCGACTTGGTGACGCGCGAGGAGCTTGATGTGCAGACCGCCGTCCTGCAGCGCGCGCAAGAACGCTTGCTCGAACTCGAGACGCGCTTGGCACGCTTAGAGGCCCCCCCGGCACCAGACTAATACGCATGGGCCTCGCCCAAACCCATAGTCGCGCCATCGATGGACTCTCCGCGCCAGCGGTGATCGTCGAGGCGCATCTGGGGCGTGGTCTACCGGCCTTTGCCTTGGTCGGCCTGCCGGAGGCCGAGGTGAAGGAGGCGCGCGATCGCGTGCGTGCGGCCATCTTGCAATCGGGTTTTGAGTTTCCGCAATCACGCATCACGGTCAACCTTGCGCCCGCTGATCTGCCGAAAGAGTCCGGGCGTTTTGACCTGCCGATCGCGGTGGCCATCCTCGCTGCCTCGGGGCAGATCCCCGGCAAGCATTTGGAACAGTATGAGTTTGCCGGCGAACTGGCCTTAGGCGGCGCGCTACGGCCTATTCGGGGTGCGCTGGCGATGGTGTTGGCGGCGCGTCAGGGCGGGCGCTGCTTTATCCTGCCGACGCACAGCGCGGCTGATGCGATGCGGGTCGACGCGGCCAATATCTTGGCGGCGGAGAGTCTGTTGGCGGTGTGTGCGCATCTGACGGGCCACACCGCGCTGCACGCGCCGCCGCCTATGCCGCCCGCGCCCGCCCCACACTATCCCGATCTGGCCGATGTCAAAGGCCAACATGGACCGCGCCGCGCCTTGGAAATCGCCGCCGCAGGGCAACACTCGCTGTTGATGACGGGGCCGCCGGGGACGGGCAAGTCGATGTTGGCGCAACGCTTGCCGGCCCTTTTGCCACCGATGACCGAGGCCGAGGCCTTGGAGACGGCGGCGATCCAGTCGTTGCTGGGTGCGCAGATCGAGTCGCATTGGCGACAACGCCCCTATCGCGCGCCGCATCATTCCGCGTCGGCCGTAGCCTTGGTCGGCGGCGGCAGTAATCCGCGTCCGGGCGAGATCTCACTCGCGCATCACGGGGTGTTGTTTCTCGACGAGTTGCCGGAGTTTGATCGGCGTGCCTTGGAGGTCTTGCGCGAGCCGTTGGAGAGCGGTCGCATCACCATCTCGCGCGCGGCGCGGCAGGCCGATTTTCCGGCGCGGTTTATGTTGGTCGCGGCGATGAATCCGTGTCCGTGCGGCTATCTGGGGCATCCATCAGGCAAGTGTCATTGCACGCCGGATCAGGTGAGCCGCTATCGGGCGCGGATCTCTGGGCCATTGTTAGATCGCATTGACCTCTTGGTGGAGGTGCCCGCCTTGCCCGAGGACGACATGATGACACCGGGTGCGGGTGAGGCCACGGCAGCGGTACAAGGGCGCGTCTTGGCCGCATACGAACGACAATTGGCCCGCCAAGGCCGTCCTAATAGCGCCTTGTCAGGGCGTGAGGCGGAGGGCCTCGCAGAGGCCGATGCGGCGGCGTTAGCCTTGTTGCGGCAGGCGATTGCGCGGCTGAATCTGTCGGCACGCGCCTATCACCGTATCTTAAAGGTGGCGCGCACGATCGCCGATTTGGCGGCCAGCGCGACGGTGCAGTCGGCGCACATCGCCGAGGCGGTGCATTATCGGCGGGGCATCTGAGATGGGCGCTGCGCATTTACAAAACGCGTGGCGCGAGGAGCGCCGTTCGGCGTGGCTCTACCGTATCGTCGCGGCGGCTGAGATCGGCTCTACGCGGCACGGGCTATTTCTTGATCTGGCGCGGGCGGCGGATGCGCAGGCCGAACTCTGGCTGGCCGAGATCGCCAAGGTCGGTGGTTCGCCGCCGTCGCCGTATCGTGTGGATAGCCGTGCCCGTGTTGTTGGGGCGTTGACGCTAAGATTGGGTGTGCGGCGGATGCGCCCCATCCTTGCGGCGATGAAGATTCGTGGCATGTCGCTCTATACCGCAGAGCACCCGCATCACCTGCCCGTGCATGTGAATGAGGTCGGCAAACGCCACGCCGTGCCGGGCGGCGGAAATCTGCGCGCGGCGGTGTTCGGCGTTAATGATGGGCTGATCTCCAATGCCAGTCTCATCCTCGGCGTGGCGGGGGCGACGACAGATACAGCGACCGTGCTGTTGGCGGGTACGGCAGGCCTCTTGGCGGGGGCCTTTTCGATGGCGGCGGGCGAGTTCGTCTCGGTGCGCGCGCAACGCGAGTTTTACGAATATCAGATCGACCTTGAGCGCGAGGAGTTGGCGCAGTATCCGCAAGAAGAGGCGGCGGAGTTGGTGCTGATCTATCTGGCCAAGGGCATCCCGCGCGAGACGGCTGAGGCGATGGCGGCACAGTTGATCGCCGATCCAGAAAAGGCGCTCGACACCTTGGCGCGTGAAGAGTTGGGGCTCAACCCCGGCGATCTGGGCTCGCCGCTGGGCGCGACGGTGACCTCGTTCGTCTCTTTTGCGCTCGGCGCGGCGATCCCGTTGTTGCCCTATTTGGTATGGTCAGACGCGGTCGCCTTACGCGGCACGATCATCGCAACGGCCATCAGCCTGTTTGTCGTCGGCGCCAGCATCAGCCTGTTTACAGGTCAACGCGGCATCGCAGGTGGTGCGCGTATGCTCGCTATCGGCGGTGCGGCCGGTGCGGCGACTTGGTTGATTGGGCATTTCTTGGGCGTGAGCCTAGGTTAGAATGCGCCGCATCATTTATAGAGACCCATCATCATGACCAACCGCACCTACAGCATGGAGTTCTTCCCGCCCAAGACCCCGGAGGGCATGGAAAAACTGCGAGCCACCCGTGCGCAATTGGCGCAACTCCAGCCGCGTTTCTTTTCCGTCACCTTTGGCGCGGGCGGTTCTACACAGTCCAACACGCTGGAGACGGTGGCCGAGATCCAAGCTGAAGGCCTCAGCGCAGCACCGCACCTGTCCTGTGTTGGCTCGACGCGGGAGAATATCCGTAGCATCTTGAACGCATATAAGTCACACGGCATTCGTCACATCGTCGCCCTGCGCGGCGACCTGCCCTCGGGCATGAATGACCCCGGCGCGTTTCGCTACGCCAATGAGTTGGTCGAGTTCATCCGCAGCGAGACGGGTGATTGGTTCGAGATCGAGGTCGCCGCCTATCCCGAGATGCACCCGCAGGCCAAGAACTGGAACGACGACATCAGCAACTTCAAACGCAAGGTCGATGCGGGCGCGAACGCGGCGATCACGCAATATTTTTTCAATGCCGATGCCTATTTTCAGTTTGTCGATGAATGTCGGGCGCGCGGCATTAGCATCCCCATCGTGCCGGGCATCATGCCCATCTCTAACTACGGCCAACTGGCGCGTTTTTCGGGCCTGTGTGGTGCGGAGATCCCGCGTTGGCTGGCCAAAAAACTGGAAGGCTATTACGACGACAGCGCGTCGATCAAGGCCTTCGGCCTCGATTTTGTCAGCGCGATGTGCGAACGCCTGTTAGCGGGTGGCGCACCGGGTCTGCATTTTTATACGCTCAACCAAGCCGGTCTGACCTCGACGATTTGGCAGCGCTTGGGGCTGGACGCTAAAGCATAGCGCCATAGCTTGGGATGATCCCCGGCGGCGAGGTCTCACCCTGTGGGGCGGGCTTTAGCCCGCCCCACAAATAGCGCAATTCGGTCTGTAGTGAACTCATCCGGCGGGTGAGGATCTGCGCACGGATTAGACGCAAAAAAGGACGCCTAGGCGTCCTTTTTTGGTATTACGGTGTAGCGTTGAGATTACTTCTTAACAGCAGCAACCGGAGCAGCAGCCGGAATCAAACCTTGAACCAGGCCGGTGATCGGATTGATGATCGCGGTGTAGGTGGTC